>ERZ772920.54-NODE-54-length-61594-cov-9.015080_pt1 | contig 61594 bp, 56 predicted proteins | sample MGYA00511469_ERZ772920 | MGnify/ENA primary metagenome ERZ772920 (study PRJEB29015, sample SAMEA2738069) | human oral metagenome | biome: human oral; feature: human-associated habitat; material: saliva | place: China | collected 2216 ... | reverse complement strand
GAGTCCACCCACACGCATAAAAAAAGTGGGTGAAAATCACCCACACGATAATTTAAAGTCCACCCACACCCACACGATAATTTAGAGTGCCATTATTTTTTGTTATGTATTTAGATTAAATAATGACAAATACTAAGTACTTGTGATATAATAGTTTTACTCTTAAACTTTATATTGATTCTGTGACTGATGGTACTAAATTATAGCTATCAAGAGGTAGGGAAGTGAGCCAAACTCCGCTGTCCCGCAACTGTAGGGCAATGCCTAGCCAGATAACTACCCACAGAAACGCAATTGTTACGAGAGATGACGATTATGCGAGCCGAATGATGCGGCAAGACTCATCTTTTCGATGAGCTTTTTTATTTCAATTTTAATCAAAGTGGAGGCAAAATGAGCAAGTTATTGAGAAAAATCTCTGTAGGAGTTTTGAGTCTAATAGTAGCAGCCGGAGTGGTAATTCCTACTATGAATGTAGATGCAGGAGAGACGAATACAGAAAGTGGATCTGAGAATGTCACTGTATATGGTCAAGCACCTGTTAAAGGTGAATATTTTGACTATACGGCAAGGCTAGCAGTAACAGTAGACAAGAATAATAAGATTGTTTCGGTTGCAGATGATAAGACAGATTATGATGGTGCCCAGAACATAACCTATTGGAATAATGTAAAGAATGGCCTTAACGGTAAGAAGGGTTTTGTAGAAGCATTTAATGGACTTGATGAATCCAAAATAGATGGGGTTGATACTATTACATCTGCAACATTCTCTTGGAATGCTGTAAAGATGGCAATTAAGGAGTCATTTAAACAACTACCGGCAAAGAGAGCAGCCATCGCTAAGATAAATGCCTATGTGCCTAGCAAGAATATTGATCAAGATGTTATTAAGACCGCAAAGAAAAACTGCATTATGGCTATCAATCAAGAGAGGAATATTGCAAATCTGGACAAGATTGTTAATGATGCTATTAAAGACATTGACAACGGAAAAGTTGTAGAAAAACCGAAAGAGGAACAGCTAGAGGATGATGGAGATCTATATCCATACACTCTAGATAAGGCTATAGCGGCTGTTCCAAGTGACCTAAGCATATTTACCGATGATAGCGTAAAGTCGCTAAATGAGGTCAAAAAAGAGGCTGAGGCTGTAAACGCAGATTCAAGCAAGAGTGAGATTTCCAAGCTAAAGATGGCAAGGAAGCTAAAGACTGCTTTAAGCCAGCTTGTTTTGAAGGATGGAATATATAAGTACACTGGTAATGTGAAGTTCAGCACATTTAGAATGGTTAGCATGAACATCATCGCAAAAGACGGAAAGATGAGCGTTGTAGCATATCTACCAGGCAAGGGGCAGTACCTCATATTCATGGGCTCTGCTGATGAAGCTGATAAGGCTGAGAAAGCAGATAAGAAAGATTTGTTTATCAAGCCACTATTTGAGGGAACAAATCCTGAAGGAAAGCAGGCCTATGCATTTGAATATCCTCTTCCATACCTTGAGAAGACATTCGACTTAGCTCAGAGAGCCTCAAGTAAGTGGTTCCATAGAATCCCAGTATTTTATGCTGCAAATATAGTAAAAACAGATAAAATTGATGATTCGCTTGCAGAGTACGAAAATATAAAGAACAATGATGCAGTAAGGAGCTTTGAAGATAAAGTAAAAGCTATAGCTGAGGTTACTACAGAAAGTAAAGCGGCTATAGAAAAGGCTAAGGCTGAGTTTGATAAGCTGACTGAGGCACAGAAAGAGCTAGCTAAGGAAATCAAGAAAATACTTGATGAGAAGATTGCAGCTTTAGATAGACTTCAGAATGTAGCTGCTTTTGATATCGTCTACTTAGAAGATATGAATAGAGGCTTCGAAAATACATTCGGACCATCAGGTCTAGTAATTGATGCAAGTAAGACAAAAGGGCTAGTTCTATACGCAAAGGATGCTGATTTTGACAAGTTCCTATCAGTAACTATAGACGGAAAAGAAATAGACTACGCTGATTTTACAATAGAGAGAGGAAGCATCAAGCTTTCTCTAGCAACAAGATATCTGAGAACACTAAGATCAGGAAGCCACACGCTGAGAATAAATACTACGGCTGGATTTGGTGAGTATGCATTTAGTGTTGCTGCTCAGAACACAGGCTTACCTGGCCCAGATGCAAATGGTGGCCAGCCTGCTACAGGAGGCGGAAGTGCTAATGGCCCAGCTAGTGCTGCGGTACAGAAACCTGTTAACACAGGTGATGTAGCAAACTTCGCGCTTTACACAATTACTCTAATCGGAGCATGCGCAGCCTTAACTGCAATGCGTAAGAGAAGAGCTAACTAAATAGTGCTCGTAACTATGTCTAGGCCTACTCTCCCAAGCCTAGGGATGATGTAAATCATCCTTAATCAAACGAAACCCCTTTTAGGCTAAGTATCGGTTTAGACAGAATTCGAGATATAGCAAAGCCCCTATGGAAACATAGGGGCTTTGTCATGTATAAGCTTATCGCTTAATATTTACTTTTAGTATTGTTTATACAATACCCTGAAGCATCATAGCTTCTGCAACTCTCTCGAATCCAGCGATGTTAGCACCAGCGATTAGGTTGAATCCTAGGTTGTATCTCGCGCAAGCATCAGCTGATAGTCTGAAGATATTAACCATGATTCCCTCTAGCTGTCTGTAAACATCTTCCTCAGAGAATACGATGTGCTGAGCGTTCTGGCTCATCTCTAGGCATGAGCATGCTACACCACCTGCATTAGCAGCCTTTGATGGTCCAACAACTACACCGTTCTCCTGTAGATATTCGATAGCTTCGTTTGTTGTAGGCATGTTTGCACCTTCGCATAGGTACTTACAACCATTAGCAACCATTGTCTTAGCATCTTCGATGCGGATTTCGTTCTGTGTTGCGCATGGGATATATAGATCAGCCTTAACTTCCCAAGGCTTCTTTCCAGCAAAGAACTTAGCATTTGGATACTTCTCAGCATAAGGTGAGCAGATGTTCTTTCCTGAATTTCTTAGCTCAAGAAGGAAATCTTCCTTTTCTCCCATTACTCCATCCTCGTCAAGGATGTATCCATCTGGTCCTGAGATTGTGATAACCTTAGCGCCAAGCTGGTTTAGCTTCTGAACTGTTCCCCATGATACGTTACCGAATCCGGAAACTGCTACTGTCTTACCCTTTAGCTCTTCGCCACAGTGTTTCAGCATCTCTCTAGCAAAGAATACGATTCCGTATCCTGTAGCTTCTGTTCTTCCTGCAAGACCACCGTTTGCTGTTCCCTTACCAGTCAAAGTTCCGTCGTAACGGTTTGTGATTCTCTTGTACTGACCCATCATGAATCCGATTTCTCTTCCGCCTACACCTAGGTCTCCAGCTGGAACGTCTGTGTCAGGTCCAATGTGTCTGTAAAGCTCTGTGATGAATGACTGACAGAATCTCATGACTTCAGCGTCTGACTTTCCGTTAGGATCAAAGTCTGAACCACCCTTACCACCACCGATTGGAAGGCCTGTAAGGCTGTTCTTGAAAATCTGCTCAAATCCTAGGAACTTAAGGATTCCAGGATATACGCTTGGTGCAAATCTCAAACCACCCTTGTAAGGTCCAAGAGCGCTGTTGAACTCAACTCTGTAACCTCTGTTTACCTGTACTTTGCCGCTGTCGTCTACCCATGGAACTCTGAAGCTAATAGTTCTTTCTGGCTCAATAAGTCTCTCAAGCAGTCCAGCCTCGACATATTCAGGATGTGCTTCTAGAACAGGCTCGATAGAAGTAAGAACTTCTTCTATTGTCTGATGGAATTCAGGTTCGCCTGGATTCTTAGCGATAGCTATGTCGATGTACTTCTGAACTAAATTTGCCATTTCGATCTCCTCTTTTCTTAAATACATACTGTGCTTTAGTTTTTTTATGCAATGCTGTGTATACACAAGCATCTAACCTAAATATACCACTTTGATATTTTTTCGTCAATATGAAATGGGACAAAAGGGGAACTAATTTAATTTAATTTTTCTGATAGTTCGTCAGCACAAATTTGATGCAAAATCCTTGTGTTATAGGGATATATTTTTATAATCAAAGCTATAGATTTTGTTATTAAATTTATTGGACACATGAGCCATCTTGCAGTTTGACACAGAGCCTTTAGGTGGCTTATAATATTATGGAATATGATTATAAATAGGCGGTAGAAATGTATATTTTCAGAGATAATGTAGATGCTAATACGCATGACAATTTCATATCGCAGTCAGAGCTAGGAAATCTTCTTCAGTCGAGCAGATGGAGTCAGATTAAGAGTAACTGGGGCCATGCTAGAGTTGGAGTTTTTGATGGAGATGACCAGATTGCAGCTTGTCTTGTTTTGATTAAGCATTTGCCTCTTGGCTTTACGATGATGTACATTCCTAGAGGACCTATACTTGACTATAGTAATGATGAACTAGTTGAGTTTTTTTTCAAAGAACTAAAGCAGTGGTCCAAGAAGCATAGATGTCTTTTTGTTAAAGTAGATCCGCCTGTGTTACGAGGTCGCTATCAGCAGCTAGGTGTTCCTGTGATATTCGACGCAGGTTCTGAGGCGTTAGAACATCTAGAGGCGGCAGGACTTAAACATATTGGCTTTACAGTAGGTATGTCAGCAACGATACAGCCTAGATTTAACATGGTTTGCTGCAAGGATGAATTCGGCGAAGACTACCTGAGCAAAAAGGGAAAAAAGAACTATAAAACTGCAGTAAAAAATAAGTTTTTACAGACAGTATATGTTGATAAATCGGGACTTGATGATTTTGAGAGGGTAATGAACTGTACGGCTGATCGTCAGGGCGTTTCTCTAAGAGACAGAGAATACTATGAGCTATTGCTAGATACATATGGGGAAGATGCTTTTTTGACACTTACTTATATGGATATTAAAGGCGAGTACGAGGAGGCTGCTTTGCTCCGTGACAAATGCCTTGCTGATCTTGAGGCATGTCCAGAGACTGCACCAAAGAAGAGGTTTAAGCTCGAGGAGAATCTCGCTTCATACACTCGTAGAGTTAACGAAGGAGAGGCTAATTTAGCAAAGTATGGAGACAAGCAGTGTATAGCAGGTGCTCTCAGCATTATATTTGGTGAGACTGCAGAGCTTTTATATGCTGGTGCAGACAATGACTTTAGAAGACTTATGGCTCCGTACAAGACTTGGTTTTCGGCTATGGAGACAAGCTTCGAAAGAGGATGCAATTATGTAAACCTTGGCGGCATATCGGGTTACAAAGATGATGGGTTACAGGAATTTAAGAGCTCGTTCAATCCATATATTCATGAGTACCTAGGTGAATTTGATTTGCCTGTTTCGAAACTGCTGTATAAGCCGAGCAGGTGGATGTTTGATAAGCGCAAGGGCGTTTAGTTTAGAATTTAAGAGCAGAGATGTTATTACTTTTGATAGAGAGAGGAGGGTGCTATGGAAAACCTAACAATAGCTGATAGAGATTTAGCTATGGAGGAAAGTCTCGAGAAAATTATCGAGCTAGTATTGGAGAAAAAATACTTCTTAGCACGTGATGAACTCCTCAAATATAACGCTGTTGATATCGCTGAGCTTCTAGAAGAAGTTATGGAGGATGTGGGTATTCAGGCCGCCGTCATTCTTTTTAGGCTCTTGCCAAAGGATGTTTCTGTAGACGTTTTCTCTGAACTTCCATCAGATGACCAGGTCGAGATTGTAAGCAGTATTACCGATAGAGAAATTCACTACATTGTTCATGAGATGGACTTCGACGATAAAATCGATATTCTCGAGGAACTTCCAGCAAACATCGTTGATAAAATACTCGAAAAGACGCCAAAGAGCGAGAGAAGGCTGATCAATACCTTCCTTAACTATCCAGATAACTGTGCCGGAAGTCTGATGACTCCTGACTATATAAGTTTGCAAAAGGACTGGACTGTTAGAGAGGCGCTTGACCACATTAAGAGAGAGGGCATAGATGCCGAGACCATCTATACTTGTTATGTAAAGGATAGAGGGCGTAAGCTCATAGGTATAGTTTCGCTTTCGACATTGGTTGTTTCAGATGACAATACCAAGATAAACGATATAATGCATACGGAATTCGTATATGAGAATGTATACGATGACCAGGAAGATGTTGCGGCAGATTTTAAGAAATATGGTTTCATGGCTATTCCAGTAGTAGACAATGAGTTTAGACTTGTCGGAATCATAACCTTTGACGACATTCTCGATGTCATTGAAGAAGAAACTACTGAGGATATCGAGCGTATGAACGGTGTCATCGACTTTGATAAATCCGACAGAACCTATCTTGATATGTCACCTTGGCAGCATGTGATTAACAGACTGCCTTGGCTTTTGATTTTGATGGTGGCATATGTGTTCACGGGTAAGATCATAAGTAACTTCGAGGGACAGCTTTCGGATTATACTAATTTGATAACATATATGCCTATGCTTATGGGTACAGGTGGAAATACAGGTTCGCAGGCTGCGACTTTGATTATTCGTGGACTTGCGACCGATGAGGTTGAGCCACAGGATTTCCTAAAGATACTTTGGAAGGAAATAAGAGTAGGAATTATTCTCGGTACGATTTTGAGCATTATCAACTTCGCAAGAATTTATTTCCTAGAGGGAGTGCCTTTCTCACAAACAATTACTGTATGTACTTCAATGATTGGTATAGTTATGTTTGCTAAGATTTTGGGAAGTATGATTCCACTTATCGTTAAGAAGCTGAATCTTGACCCTGCACTTATCGCAAATCCAGCAATTTCATCTGTATCGGATGCCGTTGCTCTATCAATTTACTTCTTGATGGCAGGAATCTTCGTATTCTAATTGTTTATAAGGACGTGTCCTATGAGTTTTGAGGATAAAGACACTAATGCGATAATGCTTGATTCAAAATACTGCAAGTGCTTGCTTCCGGTGAGAGAAGAGGACTTTTCGAAGTCAGACTGTGGAAACATCCTTATAATTGCAGGCTTATCAGGCATGGTCGGAGCAGCATATATGGCTAGCTTTTCGGCACTGAGAAGCGGCGTAGGTCTAGTAAGAGTTTTGACGACGGATTTAGGAACTATGCCTATGCAGTGTCTTTTGCCTGAGGCTATATGCGTGAGCGAGGATGAAGCTTTTAGTCATCTTGCTTCTTTTGACGCTGTTGCAATAGGACCAGGAATGGGTGTCAGCGATAAGACCGCAAGTCTGATCAGGCGAGTATGCGAGGAATTTTCGGGACCTATAGTAATTGATGCAGATGGGCTCAACACCTTGGCTGACAAAGGATTTGACTTGACTGATGTAATTAAAGGTGCAAAGAATGTCTGCTTGACACCTCATAAGGGTGAAGCGGCTAGACTTCTAGAATGTGAGCCAAGCGAGATAAGAGTAGAAAATCGCATGGAATTTTGCAAGGCTATATCGACAAAATATAATGCAATATGCCTGTTAAAGGGTAAGAATACATGTGTGGCTAGCCCTGATGGAAGACTTGCGATAAACACGAGCGGAAATCCAGGTATGGCTACTGCTGGCTCAGGTGATGTGCTTACAGGAATGATTACTGCTTTTGCAGGACAGGGGCTTAAGCTCTTTGACGCGACATGTCTCGGAACGTTTTTGCACGGAAAGGCTGGCGATGAAGCCGCTTTTGAACTTGGTCAAATAAGCGTGATGGCTAGAGATATAATTGAGCACATACCAAAGGCTATTGAGTCATTGTAAAGTGCTAAAACAAACAGGTTTACAAAACTATTGTTTTGTCATATATGGAGGGAAAGAATGGAAAACATCAACTATGGGGAAATCGCAGCTAGGATTAGGGTTGACGTAATCAAGGCTGTGTATAATGCGGGATCAGGACATCCCGGAGGAAGTCTATCGGCAGCAGATATTCTTACAGCTCTATATTTCAGAGAGATGAATATAGATCCAAAGAATCCTAAGCTAAAGGGAAGAGATAGATTTGTTCTATCAAAGGGGCACGCTGCTCCAGTACAGTATGCAGCTTTAGCAGAAAGAGGATATTTCCCTGTTGAAGATATAATGACTTTGAGAAAGCTCGGAAGCAAATTCCAGGGTCATCCTAATATGCATAAGGTACCAGGCGTTGAGATGTCAACAGGTTCACTAGGACAGGGCTTTTCTGTATGCGTTGGTATGGCTCTAGCATCAAAGCTGGATGATGACGGTAGCAGAGTGTTCACTCTTCTTGGAGATGGAGAGCTTCAGGAGGGTCTAGTTTGGGAAGCTGCTATGGCTGCAGGTCACTACAAGCTAAACAATCTAGTCGCTTTTGTTGACTGGAATGGGCTTCAGATAGACGGTGAAAATGACAAGGTAATGACGGTAAGACCAATTGATGAGAAATTCAAAGCTTTTGGCTGGCATGTTCAGGTCATTGACGGACATAATTTTGATGAAATATTTGATGCTTTAGATGAGACTAAGAAGGTTTCCGATAAGCCATCGATAATCATAGCTCACACTCATAAGGGCCAGGGCGTTTCATTTATGAAGGACAATGCTGGATGGCATGGCAAGGCACCTAACGAGGAGCAGGCAAAGCAGGCAGTTGAAGAACTTGGAGGTCAGTGGTAATGGGAAATAAACAGGCGACAAGAGAGGCATACGGAAAGGTTCTGGTTGAGCTAGGAAAAGAAAATCCAAACCTTATTGTCATGGACGCAGACCTTTCAGGATCAACTAAGACAGGAGAATTTGCTAAGGTTTATCCTGAAAGATTCTTCAATATGGGAATAGCAGAGCAGAATCTATACGCCTCAGCAGCGGGAATAGCGCTTTCAGGAAAGGTTGTTTGCGCATCTACTTTTGCGATGTTTGCAGCGGGAAGAGCTTTTGAGATTATCAGGAATTCAATCGGATATACATCAGCTAATGTTAAGATTTGTGCAACTCATGCAGGTATAACTGTAGGTGAGGATGGAGCGAGTCACCAGACCTTTGAGGATCTTGCTTTGATGAGAACTATTCCAGGCATGACAGTTATCAATCCATGCGATGGTGTAAGCGCTGAGAAGCTGATAAGGCAGGCAGTTGCCTTTGATGGACCTGCTTATATTAGACTTGGAAGAGCATCGGTTCCTGTTTTCTATAACGAAAACGATGAGATTGAGCTTGGAAAAGCTAAGGTTCTTAAAGAGGGTAAGGACGTTACAATCTTTGCGACTGGCATCATGGTTTCAGAGGCAATGGATGCAGCGAAGAGCCTTGCGGATGATGGAGTAGATGCCGAGGTAATCGATATCCACACAATCAAGCCGCTTGATGAAAAGGCAATTATCGAAAGTGCTAAGAAGACTGGTCTAGTTGTAACAGCTGAGGAGCATTCAGTTATAGGCGGTCTCGGCGGTGCTGTGGCAGAACTTCTTTCGAGAGAGCTTCCAACAAAGATGGCTATGGTTGGCCAGCAGGATACTTTCGGTGAGTCAGGAAAGCCAGACGAACTAAAGGAAAAGTATGGAATGACGGCGAAACATATCGTAGAAGCTGTTAAGAAAATCTGCAAATAAGTAAAGTTCAAATTTCCCCTTACATTGTGTTGTAAGGGGATTTTTCTTGCTGTATCAAAGTAAATTCCCCATATAAACAGGCTTGATTTCCCCATACTTTGGGCTTAGGCTACTGATACTAGGCTTTGAAAAGGGGATTAACATGGCAATCAGACTGGGCGGAAAGCGGATTCGCGAGGATGCTGGCGCAAATAAATATAGTAAAGTTGATTTTGAGAAGCGATTTGGAATTAAACTTGGTAGTAACATTGGAGTGACTGGCACAGGAAGGCAAGTTGGTGCAAGTCTTTTCGCTGTTATGCTGACTGGTTTTTTGGGAAGCTTTGGTTTAGATATATGCTATACAGAGATCGGAGTACCGAGAGAAAAAACGGCTCTTTTGTATGACAGCTTTGCAATGGACCAGAGATTTTCTGCAAAGGGATTTGTCGATTTTTATGAATTGATTTCTAAGAGCAAAAGAGTGATTGGAATATCGAATGTGGAAAGTTTAGCTTTTGGTGAAAATATACAAAAAAGAGATGTGTTCGCAGGCAAGGGGAGCGAGCTAAGCTCTGGATCCATTGACTGGAGGCTTATATCTCCGGCAAATATACAAGAAGGCGTGACACTTGACGAAAAGGATTTTGTAAGGCTTCAGAGCATTGCTCGAGGTGACTATAATATCTTTGATATAGATTCCTCTTCTGATTTTGATTTTATGCTTAAGGATATGGATGCTCTGTTTGTTGTGGCTTCACCATTACCATCAAGGATGATAAGAGAGGCTGAGAGGATAAAGGAATTCAAACTTTTGGCAGATCATATAAAGATAGTTTGGGTTATAAATCACATGAATAGCGGTGTATCTAAAAGGGAAATTAAGAGAGTGTTTAGAAGCGACAAAATGCTTTTTATAGATGAGCTAGGAGTGCAAAATTTGTATGCCTGTGAATACAAATGCACATATCCATGGGCAGATGAGGAGTGCCGCAAGCAGTTTTGGGGAATTTTCACAAAAGTTTCACTTAGATAAAGCGATAGAATGCTCTGTAACGGTTTTCAAAATGGCTATTTTGTAGTATACTATTTGGGTAAATTATTTTTTGATACAGAGGTTTTATCATGATAACATTCGATAATGTTACCAAAATATATAACGATAATGTTGGCTTGGAAAATGCTAGCATCCAGATTAATGATGGAGAGTTTGTATTTTTGGTAGGACCAAGTGGCGCGGGTAAGTCGACATTTATCAAGCTTATCCTTAAGGAAGTCAACGCAGACTCCGGAAGCATTGTTGTAGACGGACAAGAGGTCACTAAGCTAAGCAACAGAGAAATTCCTATGCTTAGACGTAAGATAGGCATAGTTTTCCAGGACTTCAGACTTCTTCCAAAGAAGACTGTATTTGAGAACGTTGCTTTTGCCCTTGAGACTGTTCACAAGAGTTCAAGGCGTGTTAAGAACCGTGTCCCTGTAGCGCTTGATATGGTTGGTATTGGAGATAAGGCGAGCAAGTATCCTGATGAGCTTTCAGCAGGTGAGCAGCAGCGTGTTGCTATTGCAAGAGCGATCATTAACAATCCTGACCTTTTGATCTGTGACGAGCCTACAGGTAATCTTGATCCAGACACAGCTAATGGAATAATGGATCTTTTAGCTGAGATTAATGAGACAGGTACTACAATCGTAATGGTTACACATGCTAAAGATATAGTTGATCGTATGCGTAAGCGTGTAGTTGCAATTGACTCTGGTCACATTGTAAGAGACGAATATGGAGATTACGGATATAGTGATGGCGAGGAGGTTCAGGATGCTGAGGATAGGCTATAATATCAGACAGGCACTCCAGCAGATATGGCGTAACAAGGGTATGTCAACTGCTTCAGTATTTGCGATAACAGCCATGCTTCTCATACTAGGACTGTTTTTCGTAATTACAGTAAATATAAATCTCTTTACGGAGATGCTAAAGAATAACTACAACGAGGTTGAGGTTTTCCTAAATGATGATGTCAAGAAGTCAGATGCTGAAAACATCATGAAGAAAATCGATGCAGAGCCAGGAGTTAAGTCTTCAGCATATCGCAGCAAGACTGAGGCGATGAAGATAATGAAGGCTCGTTGGGGAGAAAATAGCTATTTGCTCGACAGCTTAGGCGATAATCCTTTGCCAAGCTCCATCGTTGTAACTGTTGACTCTATGTCAACAGCAGACAATGTTATCAAGATGGTTAAGGGGACAGATGGCGTTGAGGACGTCAAGTACTATCAGGAGACAGTTAAGAAGCTTACCAAGATAACAAACTTCCTCAAGCTAGCTGCAATGATAATAATGGTGTTTTTAATCATAGTTTCTATAGTTGTCGTATCAAATACGATAAAGCTCACAGTATTTGCAAGGGCGAAGGAAATAGAGATTATGAAGTATATAGGAGCGACCAACTGGTTTATACGAGGTCCGTTCCTGATAGAGGGAATATTGATAGGTGTTATTTCATCAGCAGTTTCTGCTGTAGCAACATTCTTCATCTATCGAGAAATCATATCGCTCGTAGGTAAGCAGTTTATGACTATTATGAGTTCCCCGCTTGTTCCGGCAGGATATCTATCAGTCAATCTGATTTTGATATTCCTAGCAATCGGAGTAAGCATAGGTGCGTGTGGAAGCATAGTTTCAATGCGTAAATTCCTTGATACGAAGTAGAGGATTTGGAGGTTATTGATGAGAAAAAATAGAGTTATAGCATTATCATTATCGCTGATGATGGCCTTGAGTCTTAGCCTTGCATATACGGGAAGCATATATGCGACAGATAAGAAATCTGAGCTAAATAGCATAAAGGAAAAGCAGAAGGCTGCAGAGGCAGAAAAAGGCGAAATAGTTAACGAAATAGAACAATATAATACTAAGATTGTAAGCCTTAACACCGAAATCACAAATGCACAGAGTGAGATAGATAAGAAGCAGGCAGAAATTGATGAGCTAAACGGGAAAATCGATGAGATGCAGGCTAAGATTGACGATAGAAAAAGCGGAATGTCTAAGAGACTTCGCACTATGTACAAGAATGGCTCTGTTGGATTTATCGATATAATCCTAGATTCAAGGAACTTCTCTGAACTTCTATCCAATCTATCTATGCTTCAGAAAATCTATAAGAGCGATAGAAGCACCTTAAATAGTCTGGAGAAGATAAGCAAAGAACTAAACCATACAAAGAAGGAACTCAGTGCTGCTCAGCAGGCAATGGCAAGTTCACAGAGTGAACTTAAGGATAAGAAGGGCGAGCTTGACAAGGTGTCTGCACAGCTTGAGGCTAAGGCAGCTAAGATAGACGAGAATCTAGCAATATTTAATCAGCAAGCTGAATCTCTTTCATCACAGATTGCAGCAGAGCTAGCAGCACAGCAACAGCAGGCAGCGGTTAATAACGGTGGTGGCTCAGCTGGTGGAAGTTCCGGTGGTGGAAGTTCCGGTGGTGGAGCAAGCTATGTTGGAACTGGTGGAATGATAAGCCCAGTATCAAACTATGTTGTAACATCAGAGTTCGGTAACAGAGTTGGTCTTGAGCAATATGGTACATTCCATGGAGCTATCGACCTTGCATGCCCAATGAATACTCCAGTAGTTGCATCAGACTCAGGTAGAGTAATGAACCTAACAGGTTGGTATCAGCAGGGATATGGATGGGGAGTGTTCATTGACCACGGAAATGGAATAGTAACTGCATACGGACATAACAGCGCACTTGTTGTTTCTCCAGGTCAGTATGTGCAGAAGGGACAGATTATCGCTTACTCAGGAATGACAGGTTGGGCAACAGGTCCACACGTACATTTCGAAGTTAGAGTAAACGGAACACTTGTAAATCCTCGTAATTATGTTGCCTTCTAGAAAGTGAAGTAATGAATTTAAACAGCGCAATAGAGACAATATTAAATAAAAGAGGAATCTCCGCGGCAGATGATGTCGCGGAGTTCTTATCTGATAAGCCAAGCCTTACATATGATCCTTTCTTGCTTAAGGATATGTATGAGGGCGTGGATCTTATTATGATGGCCGTTGAGACTGGACAGAAAATCTGTATATATGGAGACTATGATGCGGATGGAGTGACATCGGTTTCGCTTATGATGGACGTTCTAAGAAGAATGGGTGCAGATGTCAGCTACTATATTCCTTCGCGTTTTGATGAGGGTTACGGACTAAATTCAGATGCTATTGACAAGATTAAGGCAGCAGGAGCTGACCTAATTGTAACTGTAGACTGTGGTTCGACTTCTGTTGATGAGGTAATACATGCTCAGGAGATAGGGCTTGAGATTCTTGTAACAGACCACCATACGATTAGAGATGAGGTGCCAGACTGCTTAATTATCAACCCTAGCCAGGCTGATTGTAACTACCCATTTAAGGCACTAGCTGGAGTTGGAGTTGCGTTTAAGCTTGCTCAGGCCTTGTGTGAGACTGCGAATCTTCCTAAGGAGGTTTTGACGCGAAATCTTGACCTTGTCGCAATAGGCACAGTCGGAGATGTAGTGCCACTTATAGATGAGAATAGAACTCTTGTGAAGTTTGGACTTAGAGCCTTAAACCTAAGCAAGAGAGTGGGACTTAAGGCTTTGCTATCAGAGATTGGACTAAAGCAGGGCGAGATAAGCTCACAAAACATTTCATTTGTGATTGCTCCTCATATAAATGCAGCTGGAAGAATGGGAAGTGCATCTCTAGCATCAAGGCTCATACTCTGCGATGATGAGCAGAGAGCAAAGGAACTTGCAGGGCAGATAAAAGAAGCTAACAGCACTAGAAGAAGTGTCCAGGAGAAGCTTTTTAAGAGCTGCTTGACCGATATATCAAAGGAAGATGTAGATAAAGGATATCTTCTAGTAGAACTAGATGATGCGCACGAAGGCGTTACAGGAATTGTAGCAGGAAAGCTTAAGGAAAAATATAATGTCCCAAGTCTTATCGTTACAAAGATAGGCGAGGGATGTAGTAAGGGAACAGGACGAAGCGTAGATGGAATAAGCCTGTTTGAACTATTAAATCGAAAACCTGAGCTATTTGTTAAGTTTGGTGGACACGCGGCAGCCTGTGGATTCACAATTCTAGATGAAAATATTCCGCTTTTAAGACAGTCCTTAGAAGAGGGGTTGATAGAGCAAAAGAGCAAAGCTAAGGCAGAAGAAAACAGTATGCCAGATTATGACGTTCAATTACAGAGCGCTGATCTAAATGCAGATTTCTTCTCTCAGCAGAGTATGCTTGAGCCATTTGGCAGATGCAATGAAGTACCGCTAATAAGAATTGATACGAATATTGATTTCGTTTCAAGGATGCAGAGGAGACCTGAGTTTCTGCAGTTTACAGCAAACTTTGATGGAAAGCAAATTAGAGGTGTAGACTTTGCAAATGCTGATGCAAATGAAGTGCTTTTAGAAGAAGCAATGAAGACAAAGCAAAGGATAGCTTTGATTGGGAATTTAGATTTATCAAGCTGGAACGGAAAACAATATATGAATTTTGTCTTGAAGTCAGCAAAGATGGAGAACTAATGAAAAAACAAAGATTTGGGATAGTAATATTCACCGTATTTATCACATCGGCAATGTTAGTGGCAGGATTTTTCTCCTACCTAAAGATCAGTGACACAGCTATGGTAAATAGGAGTGAACTAGATGAGCAAAACAAGCTTCTCGAAAAATATAGTAAGCTTATAAGTGTAGAGGAATTTATATCATCAGACTTTCTTTTTAAGTATGATAAGGATAAGCAGGAGCAAGCTATATACAATGCGATGTTTGATTCCCTTGGAGATAAATACTCAAGATATCTAAACAAAGAAGAACTTGCACTACTTAAGAGAAATCTAAATAATAGCTTTACAGGAATAGGTATAAGCTTTGAGATTACAAAGGAAGGAATCGTTGTCAAGGATGTCATGAAAGACGCTCCAGCAGAAGCTGCAGGAATCAAGACGGGCGATATAATTCTAGAGATTGACGGAAAGACATATACCACTACAAACTCTGTAAGGAAGGCGATAACTGGTAAAGTTGGAGATCCTGTTGTGCTTAAGATAAAGCGTGGAACAGAGAAAAAGGACATCAAGGTTATCAGAGGTGAGATTGAAGAATCTACTGTTGAGCAATCTTCAATTTCGGATAAGATAGGATATGTAAAGATACTCTCATTTGGAAGCAATACTGCTAAGCATTTTAATGAGGCCATAAATTCCTTTGAATCTAGTGGTAAGGAGAGTGTGATTATAGATTTGCGCTCAAATCCAGGTGGATATTTTGATGAGGGAACAGAGGTAGCGGATAGAATTCTTCCTAAGTGCAAGATTACCTATACAAAGGATAAGAAGGGTAATGTCAAAAACTTTAACTCCGATGAGAAGCATACAAAACTCAAGGTAGTACTTTTGATAGATGAGAATTCTGCCAGTGCATCAGAAATTGTTGCGTCAGCCCTCATAGATAATAATGCTGCGATTTCTGTGGGTCAGAAAACTTTCGGTAAGGGTATTGTTCAGGAAACACGCTTGTTTAAGGATGAAACAGCAGTAAGTCTTACTGTAAAGGAATACTTCTCACCTAAGGGTACAAAAATACATGGTGTGGGAGTTACTCCTCAGTATCTTGTGACGAATAGCGATGGCAAGGATTTACAACTAGAGAAGGCTATAGAGCTTGCAGGCTAATTGACTTTAGCACGGTAAAATGGTATAATTTCAACGCAATATTTCGATGTTTTATGCCTTACTATTAAGGCGAAAGGAAGAGACCATGGCTTACGAATCAAAGTACAGAAGAGAAGATATTGACGAACTATTCGATGGGATTTTGACATTGCGCGATAGAGAGGATTGCTATAGATTCTTTGAGGACATATGTACTATCAACGAGATACATTCAATCGCTCAGAGATTGCAGGTGGCTAAGCTCCTTTCGGAGAAGAAAACATACAACGAAATAGAGAAGGTGACTAAGGCTTCGACAGCGACTATAAGCAGAATTAACAAGTGCATTGTTTATGGTGCGGATGGATATCGCAGGGTTTTGGATCGCCTTAACAATGAGGAAAAATAGTTTAGGGTGCATTAGCACCCTATTGTTTTAATAGCTAAAAATCCCCATAGTTTGTCTTGGGATAAGTATAATGGAGGTCATTTTGCCAGAGATATATTTAAGAGAAGGAACAGTTTTGCACGGAGAGAAGAGTCATGGCTTAATAAGAACTGCACTAGCAAGCTATCTCAAAAATCAAGAATGCGAATCACTGAATATAGGCGAAATAGACAATGTTGTAAATGGTGTTAAGATAGAAGTTTACAAAGAAGGAAAGCCATATTTTGAGAATTTAGATGTAGAGTTTTCAGTATCAAATACAGGCCCTATGTGGATGTGTCTATTGGATAGAAAACCGTGCGGAATCGATATACAGGAGGTAAAATCCTGCAAGCACGAATCCATAGCGGAGAGACATTTTAGCAAGGAAGAATTTGAGTATGTTAAGCTCTGGGGAGAAGAAGGCTTTTTTGATATTTGGACAGCCAAGGAGGCTTTTGGAAAATATACAGGAAAGGGACTTTTTGCATCAAAGGAATCTGTGGTTGGTGAAAACCACGAGCTAAAACAGAGTCTTGTGTATGAAGGAAAGAAGGTCTATATAAAGAGAATAAATATTCTTCCTGAAATAAAGTGCACATATTGTCTTGAGACTAATGAAGATGCCAAGGTGGTGCTTCTATGAAGTCAATAAGTGAACTTGCAGCAGCAAGGGTGCTCCGCTCAAGATGTAGCGCCTCAGTTTTAAGAAAATATCTTAAGGACAAGGACTTTTCTAGTGAGGAAATAGAGCCGGTAATTGAAAGTTTTATAGAATACGGATATCTAGATGATCTTCAGTACTGCAGGGACTTTATCGCTCATGGAGAGAGAAAGGGCTGGGGAGAGCTTAGAATCAAGAGAGAACTACGAAAGCGAGAGCTCAGCACTGATGATATATCGGTTGCTTTTGATGAGAAGGCTGAGAATGCTGAAGCTGAAGATGTAAATAGCGAGGCAAATAGAGCGCTTGCTGTAGCTCTAAAAGTTGTAAGGCAAAGCGGAATGGATATAGAAGGCAGGCTACCAGAAAAGCTCAAAAATAGAATAATCCGCAGGCTATCAACCTACGGATATGGTTCTTCAATAGTATTTTCTACACTGAGCAAACTCGATGAGCTAGCTAGAGATGAGATTTTATTCGATTATGAAGTCTAGCCTATTTATTGCTATTTGATGTCTTACTCCTTGCGAGGATGAAGACTGTTACAAATATACATGCAAATCCTAGTGCTTCTATTCCAGTGAATGGAACATTTAGTAAAATTACCATAAACACTGTGGCTGATACTGGCTCTATGCTAGCTAGCATGCTGGCTACGACAGGACCGCATCTGTTTATTCCCATTAGATATAGAGTATATGATACTATAGTTCCAAGTAGTATAATTAGAACAAAAAGCGCAACGAACTTAGGATCTGTATTAAATGGCTGCAAGAATGCTTTGCTATATGTGCTTGTTACAGCCCCTCCGATGAGCATAGCGCATCCAGTTACCGGAATTGCACCGTACTTCTCTATCAGTTTTATAGGTAGGAAGGTGTAGAATACGATAGCAAATGCAGAAAATAGTCCCCACATTAGACCAAGCGGTGTTATGTAGATGCGGTGAATATCGCCGTGAGTTGCAAGTATAAATGTGCCTATCATGGCAAGCATGATGGCGCTGACTTCCTTCTTTGTTGGGAGTCTTTTGATAAGAATGCATTCGGTAATCATGCAGAAGACAGGACCTATATACTGGAGTATGGTTGCGGTTCCTGAGTTTAAATTATTGATTGCCTCAAGATAAGATACTTGATTGAACAAAATGCCAAACAGTGCAAATAGAACTAGCTGAAGTACAGAACGCTTATCTTTAAGCATAGAAATCAGGTTTTCCCTATTTGTTAGTAGGGCTGCAATGGTGAGGATCAGACCAGAAAAAACCATGCGCATTGAAGATAGATAAACAGGAGTTATCCTGAAGTTCTTAAACAGAATTTCGGCACAGTTGCCCGAAAAGCCCCATGCTATTCCTGCAAAAATTGTCATGACCATGCCTTGTTTGAATCTATCCTTCATATAGTCCTCCAATCAAAATATACGTAACTTCTATAGTGATATAAAAGGAGAAAAATGTCAAATAAGAATTTTGCGAGAGAATTTTTTAGAATCTACGATAGAAAGGTGAGCTGCGGAGAAATCGTTTTCAAAAACCTCGGCATGCCGCACAATGATTTTACCATGCTCTGTACTACGGAAGGGCATGTACCACCAGCTGAAGTAATTGAAACTCTTTGCGTAACAATGAAATTAAGCGAGGATGAAAAGGCAATCTTTAGAAGCTTCATCGTAGAAGAAGATGAATAGTGAAGTACAATAATATTGCAAAGAATATCTATGATTTTCATTTTGTTTACACATCAAAGTGGTATATATAGATATATAGAATTTAAATTAAATATAGCTGAATATATATTGAAGGGAGCATAATATGACAAAGGTAGACATATTTTCAGGATTTTTAGGAGCAGGAAAGACAACTTTGATTAAAAAGCTAATTTCCGAAGCATATAAGGACGAAAAGCTTGTGCTTATTGAGAACGAGTTTGGTGATATAGGAGTGGACGGTGAGTTCCTAAAGGATTCAGGAATTCAGGTTAACGAAATGAACTCAGGATGCATTTGCTGTAGCCTTGTCGGAGATTTTGGCAAGGCTCTTGCTGAGGTGGTCCAGAAATATAACCCGGATAGAATCTTGATTGAGCCATCTGGTGTTGGTAAGCTTAGCGATGTTATCATGGCAGTAGAAAATCTACATAATGACGAGCTTGTACTTAACGGATTTACAACAGTTGTTGATGCTAAGAAGTGCAAGATGTATATGAAGAACTTTGGTGAATTCTTCAATAATCAGATTGAGAACGCAAGTGCTATTATTTTGAGCCATACAGCTGGTCTTGCCCAGGACAAGCTAGATGCCTGCGTTGCACTTCTACGTGAGCATAACGAAACTGCGGAAATTGTTACAACAGATTGGAATGAGCTAGATGGCAAGCTAATACTTAAGACCATGGAAAAGAGAGCTGGAATTGATGCGGAACTTGAGCATCTAAAAGCGGAAATGCATGAGCATCATCACCATCATGAGCATGAGGAGCACGAGCACCATCACCATCATGAGCATGAGGAGCATGAGCATCATCACCATCATGAGCATGAGGAGCATGAGCATCATCACCATGACCACGAACACGGAGAAGGCTGTGGTTGTGGACATGATCACGGAAATGAAGAGCACGAGCATCATCACCATCATGAGCATGAAGAGCACGAGCACCATCATCACGACCACGAGCATGGTGAAAGCTGTGGATGTGGACATGACCATGAGCATGAAGAACACGAGCACCATCATCACGACCACGAGCATGGCGAAAGCTGTGGATGTGGACATCACCACGAGCACGGACATCACCATGCAGACGAAGTATTCCAGAGCATAGGAATGGAGACAAGTCATAAGTTTAGTGAGGCTGAGATTAATGACTTCCTAGGTAAGCTCGGAAACTTTACAGAGTTTGGAACAATACTAAGAGCTAAGGGTGTTGTTGAAAATGCAGAAGGTGGATGGATTCACTTTGACTATGTTCCAGGAGAGCCCGATGTTAGAACAGGAAGTGCTGCAACTACAGGAATGATATGCGTAATCGGTGTTGATATCGAGGAAGCTAATATCAGGGAAGCACTAGCTTTATAGGATAAAAGTAAAAGAGGACAAAATGGAAATTCCAGTATATTTATTTACAGGTTTTTTAGAAAGTGGTAAAACGACATTCATTCAAGATATTCTCGAGGGTAGTGATTTCAATGCAGGTGAGAGAACTCTGCTTTTAATGTGTGAGCAGGGAGAGGTGGAACTTGATGAAAGCAAGTTCTTTACAAAGGATAATATCTTCTGCGAATATATAGAAAGTTTGGATGAGCTAAACCCAGAGCATCTGTCGGAGCTACAGAAAAAGCATCGTGTTGAGAGAGTTGTTGTTGAATATAATGGCATGTGGATGATGCAGGACTTGTTTCGCAATATGCCGCCAGAATGGATCATATCTCAGGAGGTTACATTTGCAGATGCGAGTGTTTTCATAAACCATAATGAGAATATGAGGCAGCTTGTTTTTGATAAACTAAAGACAGCAGACCTAGTGGTCTTCAATAGGTGTGTGCATGGCTTTGACAAGCTAGAATTCCACAAGATTGTAAGGGTTGCAAACCGAAAAAGCCAAATAGTTTACGAGTATGGCCCAGACGATGTAGAACCAGACACCATAGTCGATGAACTGCCTTTTGATATGAATGCAGAAATCATCGAAATTGAGGAAGATTGTTTTGCTGAGTGGTACCGTGATGTAAACGATAATCCTGAGAAATACGATAAGAAAAAAGTAAGAGTTCTCGGTAGATTTGCGACCGGTGGAGGCTTGCCAAAAGATAATCTAGTCTTTGGAAGACATGTTATGACATGCTGTGCAGATGATATTCAGTTTGCCGGACTTTTATGCGTTTGGAAGAATGCATCAAAGATCAAAAACGGAAGCTGGGCAGAAATCGTAGCTGAGGTGAGGCTAGAGTATACAGATATTTATGGTGAAGAGGGACCTATCCTCTACTGCAGCAAGGTGGTAGCGAGTCTTCCGCCTGAACAGGAGGTGGCAACCTTCTAGGAGCCAAGACTATTTAATTTACAGATGACAAAGGAGCTGAAATGAGCACTTACATAGAGCACTATTCCATATCATCACATGATGTGGACATAAACAATAATATAAAGCCTTCAAGCTTTGCGAGACTTATGCAGGAAACCGGAAATCACAACATGAGGGATAGAAGACCTACATATGAGGAGCTATTTGATAATGGTCAAAGCTTTATTGCAACGCGAATTCTCTATGAGGTTATAGATCAGATTCATAGTTATGATGAAATCGATGTACATACCTGGGCGACGACAGGAAAGGCGGCAACCTTTGTCAGATGTTTTTTAGTTAAGCGTGGAGAGGAGATTGTTGCTAGGGGCTATAGTGAGTGGGCTGTAGTAAATATTCATACAGGCAAACTCATCAGAACTGACGAGATTGACCTTTCAGACTACGAGTTTGACGAGCCATTAGAGATGAATATTCCCTTGAGATTTACCTTGCCTAAGGACCTTGATTATGAGCTGTGTGGAAAGCACCAAGTTATGTTCAGCGAGGTCGATAGAAACATGCACATGAACAATACCTACTATCTTGATATGGTATGGAATCATGTTCCAGATGTCGATAAGAAGAAAATGACATCATTCTTAATTAGGCACAGGGCAGAAGCGCCACTTGGATCAGAAATAGAAATCAAAAGAGCAAAGGCTAAGGAACCAATAGATGTGACAGGTGGAGCAAAAGAAAGTTACATCTTTAAAACTACAGTAAATGGCAAGACAAATATAGAGGTAGTAATCTCTTTTGCAGATTTATAACGATATAGTTGATATCAAACCCAGACTCCGGTCTGGGTTTTTGTATGCTTTAAGCTCGTCTATATTTTGGTGCAATTTGCAACAATGGGATTAAAAAATTAAATGCGTGTATGCATTGAAAAATAAACATATATAAGGGGTTGAATTTTAGCGTATTAGGTATATACTAATGCTTTATTAGGAGAGAAATATATGGGACTTTTAACTGTTTTAGTTTTTCTAGGTGTAATGGTTTTGATAACAACCGAAAGAGTGCACCGAACTGCAGCTGCCCTTGTTGGTGCGGCATTGCTCATGCTTGCAAAGGTTTTTAGCTTTGATGAAGCTCTTGAGTATGTAGATTTTAATACCATAGGCGTACTGGTTGGAATGATGCTGTTTGTCGCAGTTATCAAGGAATCGGGAATGTTCGAGTACGTCGCTATCAAGTCGGCGAAGCTTGTTAATGCTGATCCTTGGAAGATGATGGTTATATTTGTCATAATTACAGCGGTGCTATCGTCATGCCTTGATAATGTTACAACGGTTCTCTTAGTTGGACCAATGACAATTGCTATATCCAATCTGCTTGAGGTAAACCCAGTGCCTTACCTTCTAATGCAAATTCTTGCATCCAATGTCGGAGGTACGGCTACTTTGATTGGTGACCCACCTAACATAATGATTGGAAGTGCAACGGGACTTACCTTCCTTGACTTCGTCAAGAACACAGGTGGTGCAGTTATTCTAGTTCTAATCGTACAGATTATTATGATGAAGTTCATGTATAAGAAGACGATTACAGCTACCGAAGAGGCTAAGGCTAAGGTTATGGCTCTCGATGAGAAAAAGGCGATAACTGACCTAAGGTTAATGAAGATAGGAATAGGCGTAATCATATACATAATCGTAGGTTTTTTGCTACATGATAAGCTTGGAATACAGTCTGCGGTAATTGCACTTTCAGCAGCGGCCTTTATGCTTATTGTGAAGGGTAAGAAAGTAGAGTCTTTGATAGAAGATGTTGAGTGGCCTACGATTTTGTTCTTCATATCGCTATTTATAATCGTTGGCGGAATGCAAAAGACGGGTATCATAACGGCGATGTCAGAGGCTTTGATTGGGTTCACAGAGGGGCATAAGCTTCTTACAATTCTCGTAATCCTTTGGGCGTCAGCAATCATTTCATCGATACTTGATAACATACCTTTTGTTGCGACCATGATACCTTTGATTCTTGCGATGAAGGCTCAGGGCATGGACGTTGAGCTTCTCTGGTGGGCTCTGTCACTAGGTGCTTGCCTAGGCGGTAACGGAACTCTTGTAGGTGCATCGGCAAACGTGGTTTTATCTGATATCAGTAACAAACACGGACATCCAATCACATTTAAAAGCTACTTCAAGGTTGGATTTCCTTTCATGATTGCATCAGTATTTGTTTCGATGATCGTACTTATTATAAAAGCGTATATCTAGGGCTAGTTTGATTTATTGCATTTTGATAAAAAAGGTATATAATTGCTTTGTTAGGAGGCTTAATAATGGAAATAATATCAATACTTGTCTTTCTTGGCGTTATGGTTTTGATAACGACGGGAAAGATAGATAGCACACTTTCAGCGCTTATCGGTGCGGCAGTGATTTTGCTCACCAAGGTGCTTAGCTTTGATGAAGCAATTAAGTATGTTGATTTTGACACGATAGGCGTGCTTGTTGGCATGATGCTATTCATAGCAGTGCTAAAGCAGTCTGGAATGTTTGAATACATAGCTATCAAAGCGGCTAAGAAGGTAAATGCTGACCCTTGGAAAATCATGATAATCTTTGTGATTATTACAGCAGTTTTATCTTCTTGCCTAGACAATGTTACGACGGTTCTTCTAGTTGGACCTATGACGATTGCTATTGCAAGAATGCTAGAGGTGAATCCAGTACCATACCTTTTAATGCTTATCTTCTCATCAAATGTTGGAGGTACAGCTACTTTGATAGGTGACCCACCAAATATAATGATTGGAAGTGCTGCAGGACTATCCTTTATGGACTTTATGATGAACACGGGACTTGCTGTTGTGCTAGTAATCGCGGTTCAGATTATCATGATGAAGTTTCTTTACAAGAAATCTACGGTGGCAACTGAAGAAGCAAGAGCAAAGGTAATGGCCCTAGATGAGAATAAGTCTATAACAGATGCTAGACTTATGAAGATAGGTATAGTTCTTATAGGACTCATAATAATAGGATTTCTCGCTCATGATAAGCTAGGAGTTCAGCCAGCTGTAATTGCGCTTTCAGCAGCTACAATTATAATGCTACTTAGCGGAAAGAAAGCTGAGCATGTAATAGAAGATGTGGAGTGGTCGACAATACTCTTTTTCATAGCACTTTTTGTTATCGTAGGCGGAATGGAAAAGACGGGCGTTATATCGGCTATATCAAAGGGAATAATCAGCTTTACAGAAGGACATGAGATAATTACAATACTGGTAATCCTTTGGGCTTCGGCGCTTGTTTCATCGGTACTAAACAACATACCTTTTGTTGCTGCTATGATACCTTTGATTATCTCAATGAAAAATCAGGGTATGGATGTCGAGCTTCTTTGGTGGGCGCTATCACTAGGTGCTTGCCTAGGTGGAAATGGAACTTTGATCGGCGCTTCGGCTAATGTAGTGCTATCAGATATCAGTAACAAGCATGGTTACCCTATAACATTTGCAAGCTATCTGAAGGTAGGATTTCCTTTTATGATACTTTCAATACTTGTATCAACTATAGTACTTCTTATTAAGGCATATATATAACAGGAGGCTAATATGGATTGGACAATTAACGACATAATAAACATGATGCTCAAGCAGCTAGGTGCGACGAGTGTTAAGACTGTGCATGCGAATATCACAGTGGCAAAATTTGAGATAGAAGACTACAAGATGAGCTATATGTATGAGGCTCGTGAAGATGGTAGCATCTACCTATCTCGTGTTTCTCCATATCCACTTCTTCTAGGAAGATTCTTTGGAGAACAGGATGTAATAGACTATATAAGAAATGATCTCGAAAAATTCAAGAGAGCTCAAAGTAGCCATAAATTCGAGGATTATCTCGCTTTTGTAAACGAGATAACAAAGGCAAGTAGACAATTGGAGAAGCTCTTTTTGAACAATCACGTGGATGCAGATAGCCTAAAGAATCTGCTCGATGATATAGACAGAGTCAAGCTTGATCTTGCCGAAGCTGAGAAGAGCAGTACAAGGCTTGACGGATAGGACCTACTCGATTGACTTTAGAGAATCGCTCATATTGATTCTGTGAATCTTTATGTGCATGAGCAGTACTACTATTACGGCAAACGCCATTGTCAGCATGAATGAATATAGATAATCAAGGACGCTTACAATCACAGGGAAGTAAATTATGTCAACATTGATTTGACTTATTATGAGCTTAAGCAAGAGCTTTCCTAGTGGAAGTCCAAGGAGAGAACTCATCAGTGTCAAAAGCAGATTTTCTCTAGATACATATGCAGAGGTTTCGCGAGGATAAAAGCCGAGAACTTTGATTGTAGCAATTTCGCGCTTACGCTCAGTGATGTTTATATTAGTAATGTTATATAGAATCACTAATGCTAAAGTTCCAGCACTGACAACTATTAAAACTATAATTGCAGCTAGACTCTGCATCATCTTATCGACGCGCTTTCTAAACTCATCAGTTTGCGATACTGATATTACATTATCGTAATTTCGAATTTTAGCAGCTGCCTCAGAAATATTTAAATCTCTATTATCGCCCTCAAGACCAGTATCTACAAGGGCGATATTTAATTTTGCTTCTTTGCCAAAGACAGAGTGGTAAGTTTCAGGAGAAATGTAGGCGTAGTTATAGATATAGTTATCAAAGATATCACTTAGCTCAAACTCATAGCTCTTTAGATTGTCATCTACAAGTCTTAGCTTGTCTCCTTTTGATAGCTTGTATTGCTTTGCATATTTCTTACAAAGTACAATTTTGCCTTTGCCTGGAAACTCAATCTTACGGTCTCCGTTGTGAAGGTCTATAAAATCTCGAAAGTCGTCTTTTGATGTTGTGATAAGCTTTAGGGAGCCTGCCGATTTCTTACCTTTTGTTTTACCACCATATTTCATCGACTGCTGATTGCAGAACTTAATTTTCTCGGCATGCCCATTGCCTCTAGCGAATGCAGTGAATTTTTCTTCGGCATCAGATGTAAGAGGAGTATTGAAAACTACGCTATAATCATAGTGTTCGATTTCCTCATATTGAAGATCTGTGAGGTCGCTCATTGAACTTCTCATACCAAACCCTGCAACTAAAAGTGCTGTGCATCCGCTTATACCAATCAAGGTCATCAAAAGACGGCCTTTATATCTAAAGACATTTCTAAGTGAGATTTTATAAATGAAAGGCAGTCTATTCCAAACGAATGAGCAACGCTCGAGGAAAATTTTCTTTCCTGATTTCGGTGCGCGTGGCCTGATGAGCAAAGCAGGAAACTCACTGGTTTCCTTAACGCAGGTTGCAACTGTGGAAAAGCCAGTAGAAAACAAAGCGACAATCAAAGCGAAAAGACCTAGCGTGCGATCTGCTGTAAACTCTAGCTTATCAGCAAAGAGATAAATAGTATTATATGCGCGCCAAATTGCCTGTGGCGTGATTGTCATTCCGCCAAAATATCCCAAAGTAACTCCAATTACAGTAGCTGTAGACGAGTAGAAAAGATATATGGAAAGGATAGCTAATGGACCATAGCCTAAAGCTTTGTAAACGCCTAGCTGCATGCGGTGCTCATCTATCATTCTAGTCATGGTTGTCATGCAAACAAGGGCTGCAATCGCAAAGAAAAAGGCAGGGAAAATTGTAGAGATACTTGCGACTATGCTTGTGTCGTTTTCGAATGAAACATATCCTGCATTGCTTTCGCGGTCTAGAACGTGGTCTGTAAGGCCATCAAAATCGCCCTTGTATTTCTTTATCTTGTTCTTGTATGCATCTGAATAGATTTTCTCGTAATTTCCACATGTGACATAGGCATCGGTGTATACGGGGCTGAGAAATGCAGACTTTTTCAAATAAACAAAACCTGATATTGTTCCATTTCCGATTGAGGTGGAACCTCTTTCGGAATTCAAATAAAGAGGTGAGTCGCATAGACCAACAACCTTGTATTTTTTTGATTTCAGTATCTGCGAGGTTTGGGCTTCGTTGCCTCCTGAAACAGTTATGGTTTTCCCAATCAAAGCTTTTGCATTAGGGAATGCTTCATCAAGCAAACACTCATCATCGTGCTTTGGCAAGTGTCCGCTTTTGACTAGAGGTCTATTTATCTTTTCTGGAAGCGACATGCTGTGAAGTACTACAGAATTTTCTTCTGAAGCATTGAATATGACATCGAAGCTATAGGCAAACTCTGCTTCACGAGCGGATTTGTTTTCTCTTATTTTGCTCGCTAAATCTTGGTCTATACCTTGGTTAGAGCGTAGCCAAAAGTCGTATAAATTTGCATCCTTAAGGTAGCTATCGCAAGTTGCTACCATGGCATCAGTCGAAACTTTTAGACCGCAGTAAAATCCAGTGCCAAGCGCTACAATGGCGAGTATGGCAAGGTATCTACCAAGGGATTTTTTGATTTCTCGGAGTATATTTAGGAACAACATATTACCACTCTATTTCTTCAACTGGAGTAACATGAGAATTTATATATGACTCTGTAACTTTGCCGGCTCTGACTTTGATAATGCGGTCAGCCATAGCAGCAAGAGCCTGGTTATGAGTTATGATGATGACGGTCATGCCGTTCTTGCGACCAGTATCTTGTAAAAGTTTAAGTATGGATTTTCCTGTTAGATAATCTAGAGCTCCAGTAGGTTCGTCACAAAGTAAAAGCTTAGGATTCTTAGCAAGTGCACGCGCGATAGCAACTCTTTGCTGTTCGCCACCAGAGAGCTGGGATGGGAAATTATCTAGCCTTTCGGAAAGCCCAACGGATGTGAGAACATCAAAAGGATCAAGCGAGTTGTTACATAGCTGAGTTGCCATGGAGACATTTTCTTGAGCTGTCAAATTAGGAATCAAATTATAGAACTGAAAAACGAAGCCGACATCGTGTCTGCGGTAGTGCGTCAGCTGCCTGCTGGAAAAATCTGATATGGTCTGTCCATCTAGGCGAACAGAACCGCTCGTAAGCCTGTCCATGCCGCCGAGGATGTTTAGAAGCGTAGTTTTCCCTGCACCGGATTCTCCAAGAATTACTACGATTTCACCTTTCTCAATAGAAAAAGTTATGCCTCTAAGGGCCTCGATTTCTAACTCGCCTGTGCGGTACACCTTCTTGACATCATCAAATTCTATAAAGCTCATAAAGTCCTCGTTTCTCATCGTGAAACTATAGAAAATAAATATAAACTAGAGCGTGATTTTGTTGTGCTTATTATATCACAAACTTACAGATTGTTAGCTTCTACGAAAAAATTTACTCAAAGAGTATCAATCGATTTATAAAGAAGCAAAAGCTGTGCTATAATATCAGAACGGTAGTGATTCTAGTAGGAATATGAATAGAGCAGAAGGCCGTCCTAAAAGATGATAAGGTGGAGAATTATGAACTACGTCTACATACTTCGCTGTGCGGATGGGAGTCTTTATACAGGCTGGACGAATGACCTCGAAAAGAGGGTGAAAACACATAATGCTGGCAAGGGAGCAAAGTATACCAAAACGAGGCTTCCGGTTGAGCTTGTTTACTACGAAGAATACGAAGAAAAGGGAGAGACTCTATCGCGTGAATTTAGCATCAAAAAGCTCAAAAAAACAGCCAAAGAAAAGCTGATTTTAAAACAACATATTGATAACGATTAATCAAGCGACCACAAAATATAGTGGAAGCTTGATTTTTTTTTATTTCAATGTAGAAAAAAGCAAAAATAGCATATTTTTATACCCATTAAGTGGGGGTCTAGCCTTGATAGGTGGGGGAAAGTGGTATATAATTACAGTATTAATATTTGATAATAGGTGAAGTGGCGAAAGGAGGCAGGATTTGTTTATCGGAACATACAATAATTCCATAGATGTTAAGAATCGCATGATCGTGCCTTCTAAGTATAGAGATAGGCTTGGTAAGGAGTGCATTCTTACTAAGGGAATCGATAGATGCCTATACATTTATGACATTAGTGACTGGGAGAATTTGCTTGAGAAGATAGACAAGCTTCCAGAATCAGATCCTAAGGTCAGAGCTTTCGTAAGACATATCTGTGGTAATGCTGTTTCATGTGGCTTTGATAAACAGGGCAGAATAATTATTCCAGCTGAACTCAAGGAGTATGCACATATCGATAAAGAACTAGTTACGATAGGTGCGATGAGAAAAATAGAGGTTTGGGCTAAGGAACAATGGAATGCTCCAGATAACGAAAATCGTATGGACACAGAGGAGTTCAACCAGACTTTAGCAGCATATAATTTCTAGGAGGGCATATGGAATTTTCACATGTACCAGTGCTTCTAGAAGAATGCATAGACGGTCTCAATATCAATCCAGATGGCATCTATGTTGACGGCACGCTCGGAGGGGCGGGACACTCAAGCGAAATTTGCAAGAGATTATCGCCAAATGGAATGCTGATCGGAATCGATAGAGATGAAGAAGCTCTCATAGTTTCTTCGAAAAGACTTGAGGGATTTGATTGCAAGAAGGCTTTTGTTCACGGAAACTATTCGGATATCAAGAACATCCTAAGGGAACTGGATATAGAGGAAATTGATGGAGCACTTCTAGACTTAGGAGTTTCATCGTATCAGCTAGATAATCCAGAGCGTGGGTTTTCATATATGAACGACGCTGCTCTAGACATGAGAATGGATAGAAGCGAGGGTATGACAGCTTACGATATAGTTAATGAGTATTCCAAGGATGAGTTATATAGAATAATCAAAAGCTACGGTGAAGAACGTTGGGCGAGCAGGATTGCGGACTTCATAGTCAAAGCAAGACGCGAAAAACCGATAGAAACAACTTTTGAACTAGTAGAAATAATAAAGGCAGCGGTTCCAGCGTCAGCAAGAAGAAATGGACCGCACCCGGCAAAGAGAACATTTCAGGCGATAAGGATAGAAGTTAACGATGAGCTCGGAGGAGTAAAGAGAGCGGTAGATGACTTCATAGATGTATTAGCACCTAAGGGGAGGCTTGCGATAATATCATTCCACTCGCTAGAGGATAGAATTGTAAAGGATGCGTATAGCGAAAGGGAAAATCCTTGCGTATGCCCACCAGAGATTCCAATCTGCGTATGCGGAAAGAAGCCTGAGATAAAGAAGATAAATAAGAAACCTATAGTGCCAAGTGAATCGCAGGAGGACGAAAATCCGAGGGCAAGGAGTGCAAAACTGAGGGTTTGTGAAAAACTTGGGAAGAGATAAAGAAGTTATTGAGGATGGGAAATGGTTAAGAGTCAGAGACAAAAGATCAATCTTATAAGAAATAAAACTGTGTTTAGTATAGTTTTGGTGGGAATGATTTGCATATTTTTGGTTGTTTTGTCTGCTTATAGCGCAGAGCTTAAGATGACTAATAACCAGCTCGACCAAAACAACAGGATCTTGCAGGACGAGATAGATACATTAGATGTAAAGATTAAAGCTGCCAACAGCCTAGAACACATAGAGACTGTGGCAACAAGCAAACTCGGCATGGTGTACGCAAACGAGAACGAGTGCATATATCTATCAAAGACCGCTGCTCCAAAGGGAAATCTAGCGAGTATAATAAAGGAAAACGCATATAAATAAAGGCGTTATCAGCTTGCATAAAACAGCCGACAACTGAATATCGCAGTTTGTCGGTTTTTTCATAATAAAGGTAAAGGGATTGCTAAATGGCAGAGAGAACCAAAACTAATTTAAAGAGCAAAAAAAGGATAATATTCGTATTCGGAACCATGGCGCTTCTTTTGATTCTGCTTCTATTTAGAATGGCTTGGATACAAGTTGTAAGAGGAAGCGAATACAGCGATATGGCAAAGGATCAGCAGAAGAGAGATATTCCAATCCAGGCAAAGCGTGGTTCTATCTACGACAGAAACGGAGAGGAACTCGCTTCGAGTGCAACTTGCTATACGCTTTGGTTTAGACCTTCGCAGATTAGAGAAAATTATCCTGGTGATAAGCTCACAGAAGTAGCAAATAGAATTTCAGTAGTGCTAGGAATGGAAAGCGAAGAAGTTTTGAACTTGCTCAAGTCTGACCAGGTTTTAATAAAGGCGGCTAAATATCTTGAGAAGGATACTGCAGATAAACTTTCAGATCTAGATATCTCGGGAATTGAAATTACAGAGGATACAAAGCGTTTTTATCCTATGAAGAGCTTCGCGGCAAATCTTCTGGGCAGTGTAAATGACGAGGGCGAAGGAAGAAGCGGAATAGAATACCAGTATAACGAGTATCTTAGCGGAACGACTGGACGTGCGGTAATCGAAGCCGATGTAAACGGAAACCAGCTATCAAATGGAAGCAGCAAGTACTATGAGGCTAAGGATGGCCTTAATGTAGAGCTCACTATAGATGAAGTGCTGCAGCACTATCTAGAAAATGCTGTTGCAACGGGAATGAAAAAGACTGGAGCTGAACGTGTTAGCGGTATCGTGATGGACCCTAAGACTGGAGAAATTCTAGCTATGGCTACGAATCCTACCTTTGATCCAAACGATCCAACAAAGCCAGTTGGCGAGGATGCGCTAAAAGTTTACAACAAGCTTAGCAACTCCAAGAAATCGGAATATCTAAATAGAATGTGGGGAAATGCACTTGTCAGCGATGTGTATGAGCCGGGATCAACATTTAAGCTTTTGACATCGTCTTCTTCACTAGAAGAGGGTCTTGTTACACCAGATACACCGTTCTATTGTAAGGGATTTTATGAGGTTTCAGGGCTCAAAATCTTTGACGCTGATAGAAAGCCTCACGGCGCAGAGACATTGACTCAGGCTGTAGGACAGTCTTGTAACCCGGTGCACATGCAGCTTGCGCTGAACATGGGCAAGGATACATTCTACAAGCATCTTGAGCTATTTGGAATAACAGAAAAGACGGGAATTGACTATCCTGGAGAGAGCAATCCTATAGTTACAGATTTAGAAAAGGTTGGTCCGCTTGAGCTAGCCTCTATGGGATTTGGACAGGGTATAGCTATAACGCCAATGCAGCTCATAACTGCGGTTTCTTCAATAGGAAACGATGGTGTTATGATGAAGCCTCATTTTGTTAGAAAGCTCACTGATAAAGACGGAAAGACAGTTGTAGAATTTAAGCCAACAAAGGTGAGAAAGGTTCTGTCTTCAAAGACCTGCGAGGAAATGTTAAATATAATGGAGCAGCAGGTTGACAAGTACGGTGGTAAAACTGCAAAGATGCCAGGCTATAGAATAGGTGGTAAGACTGGTACCGCATCAAAGGCTGTTAATGGGTCATACTCACAGTCAAAGACAGATACTTCATTTATATGTATGGCACCTATAGATAATCCTAAGATTGTAGTACTAATTGTTTGTAACTCACCAAATCAGTCTTATGCAGATATAACAGCTATTCCTATCGCAAATGACTTTTTGACAAAGGCGCTACCTTATCTTAATGTCAATGCAGCAGACGATCTTAAGGAGGACTCTGAGAAGCAGAAGACAGCCTATGTGCCTGATCTTACAAATGCTTCATATAAGGATGCAAAAGCTATACTAGATGAGTATGGACTAAAGTATGAAGTTAGACCTGCACTTACAGACGATGAGAAGAAGGATAAAGATCTAGATTTCACAATTGTGGACCAATACCCTAAGGGTGGAAAAAAGATAGATAAAAAAGAAATCATTTATTTGTACAGAAGCTAGGAAAAATCAATGGAAGAGTTAAGAGCCAGACAAATTGCAGATGCAGTTAAAGGAAAGCTGATTCGTGGAAGCGGAGATGAAGCAGCGACTGATATCTGCATAGATTCAAGGAATGCAAAGAGCGGAGACCTATTTTGTGCCATGGTGGGCGAATTCAATGACGGACATAAGTTCATGAAATCTGCCTACGATAATGGTTGCAGAATAATGCTCATATCAAAAGAAGAAACAGCTGAGACAGTACCAGAGGATTGCGCTTTAATCCTTACAGACGATGCGATGTATGCGCTTCAGGAATTATCTGCGTGGTATATAGCTCGTTTTGATATGAAGAAGCTTGCAGTAACTGGAAGCGTTGGAAAAACAACGACCAGAGACATGATTTATGCCATTCTAAAAAAAGGCTTTAATGCCGGAACTAGCAAGGCTAATCTAAACAGCGAGACGGGCCTTCCGATTACGCTTTTGAGCTTTGATGGCAGTATGGATGCAGTTGTTGTTGAGATGGGAATGGATGCTTTAGGTCAGATAAGCAGGCTCACAGAGATTGCAAAGCCAGATGTCGCAGTTATAACTAACATCGGATATTCGCATCTTGAAAAACTTGGAACACGCGAGAATATTTTCAAAGCAAAGATGGAAATTGTCGAGGGCTTTGACGAATCAAAGATTCTCGTTGTAAATGCAGATGATGACATGCTTGAGACTATTGATGAGGATAAAGTTCCGTATAGAATTATTAGAGCAGGCAAGGCCGAAAATGCGGATGTTCGCGTTTTAGCTGTGGAAAACCTCGGTTATGATGGAATCGCTTTTGATTTAGTATGCGAAGGTACAAAGCATCATGTAAAGCTTGGTATTATGGGAGAACATAACGCTCTAAATGCAGCGCTTGCAGCAGCAGCTTGCAAATCCATAGGTATGAATTTTGATGATATAATTGATGGACTTCAGGACATAGAGATGACGGGAAGTCGTTTGAGATTTGTTGAGGCTGGCGAGGTTAACATAATAGACGATGCATATAATGCGGCACCGGAGTCGATGATTTCAGCGCTCAAAACCTTAGTTAAGAGTGAAGGAAAAAGAAAGCTTGCAGTGCTTGCAGGCATGAATGAGCTTGGGGCTGTGCGCGAGGAATCTCATCGCAGAGTGGGAAGAGAGGCGGCAAAGCTTGATCTAGATTTGATGATTACCGTAGGAAGCGATGCTTCACTTATTGCAGAAGAAGCAGCTTCTGAGGGAATGGATAAGAATAAAATGCTTCACTTTGATAGCAGAGACGCTCTTGCAGATGTTATTAACGATTATCTTAAGGCGGGCGATCTTGTGCTTTTGAAGGCATCGAGAAGCTATGAGCTTGAGAAGCTGATTGACAGCATAAATAAGTAAATGCCGATGCATTTATAAGAAGGGAACTTGATATTATGGAACGATTTTTTCTGGTTCTGCTAGTAGGACTTGCGATGTCTGCGGTTCTTACGGCAGTAGAAATACCGTTACTTAAGAAAAAACAATTTAAACAGTACATACGTGAGGAAGGACCTGAGTCGCATCAAAAGAAGTCAGGAACGCCAACGATGGGCGGAATCGCCATGATTCTCGCGCAGCTTGTGGTAGTTTTAATCTTTGGAGGCTTCGGTGCAGAAAACCTAATGATGATTTGCGTCATGCTACTCTTTGGAGCTATCGGCTTCTTTGATGATTTCATCAAGGTTGCAAAAAAGCACAACCTAGGTCTTAGGGCTTGGCAGAAGATAGTTCTTCAGGTTGGATTTGCAGCGGTCTTAGGCATATACATTTCCATGTTCTCAGATTATGGAACCAAGGTTTTTATTCCTTTCTACGGCCAGTACATAGAATTTGGAGTTTTCTATATTCCATTTGTAATTTTAGTTGTTGTAGCTATGGCAAACAGTGTAAACCTAACGGATGGACTAGATGGCCTTTGCAGTGGAGTAACAGCTATTGTATCCACATTCTTTGCTATCATAGCAATGCAGATGGGTCAAAACTCACCGTTCGTGTTCTGCACGGCGCTGAGTGGTGTCTGTCTCGGATTCCTGATTTTTAATAAAAATCCAGCGAAACTCTTCATGGGTGATACGGGCTCTATGGCTTTAGGCGGAGCGCTTGCAGCAGCTGCTATTATGCTTAAGATGGAATTTCTGCTCATAGCCTCCGGCTTCATATATGTGATGGAATCGCTATCTGTAATCATTCAGGTTGTTTCCTTTAAATCAACAGGAAAAAGAGTCTTCAAGATGGCTCCAATTCACCATCACTTTGAAATGTGCGGATTGCACGAGAGAGTTGTAGTTCTAATATTTTGGCTCGTCAGCGCGCTTTGCTGCTTGCTGGCTTACCTAATATATATGATTTAGGTGTAAAATGAAATTTTTGGATAAGATACAGAACAAGAAAATATTGGTTGTAGGTCTTGGAAGAACTGGAAAAGCGACTCTCGAAATGCTAGAAGGAAAGGGCTGTGAGCTCTATGCTCAGGATAGCAAGACTAGAGATGACATGGATGAGGCTCTTGTAGCGCTGATAGATAGGACATGTAAACATGCCTTTTTGGGGCAGGATCCAGATGATACAAAGTTTGACTACGTGATTATTAGCCCTGGAGTAAGCCCTGAACTAGAATTTATTCAGAGGGCTGAGAAAACTGGAGCTGAAGTAATTGGAGAGCTAGAGCTTGCGTATAGACTTTGTGACGGAACCTTCGTTGCCATAACTGGAACTAATGGTAAGACAACAACCACAAGTCTAGTTGGAGAAATCTTTGAGAGATCAAAGAGAAGGACTTCGGTTGTCGGAAACATTGGTAAGGCCGTAATCGGTGCCGCTATCGAAGCAACAAAAGATGACTGGCTTGTAACGGAAGTAAGCAGTTTTCAGCTAGAGACAACTAAAGAATTTAGACCGCTAGTTTCTGCAATATTAAATCTGACACCTGACCACTTAAACAGGCATCATACCATGCAGGCCTATGGCGAAGCTAAGGCTAAAATCTTTGCAAATCAGGATGAAAATCAGTATCTGATCATAAATTATGATGACAAGCTTTGCTTTGATTTAGCAAAGAATGCTAAGTGCACAGTCGTGCCTTTTAGCAGAAAAGAAAAACTTAACTATGGCGTAATTTTAGATGATGAAAAGATATATGTAAATGATAAAAATAGCAAGGTTTACATATGTGATAAGAGCGATATTAGGATAATAGGCGATCATAATGTCGAAAATGTTTTAGCGGCAGTCGGCATATGCTACTTTGCAGGAATAGATAAGGAAGTCATAGCCGAAGCGATAAGAAATTTTGGCGGTGTTGAGCATAGAATAGAGTTCTGTGCAGAGATTGATGGCGTTAAATACTATAATGACTCGAAGGGCACAAATGCAGATGCATCGCTAACTGCACTAAGAGCAATAAAGAAAAATGTTCTTTTGATTGCTGGCGGTGATGGAAAGCAGCAGGACTTTGATGAGTTTACATCAAACTTTGATGGAGTAGTAAAGAAACTTCTTCTATTTGGAAGAGATGCTCATATAATAGCTGAGTCTGCAGATAGATGTGGATTTACAGAATACGAGAACTTCAGCAATTTGGATGAATGTGTTGAAAGAGCTCATGCGCTTGCGAGAAGTGGTGATACTGTTTTGCTTTCACCTGCATGCGCAAGCTGGGATATGTACGAAAGCTATGAAAGACGCGGTGAACACTTTAAGCGCTGCGTTGAAAAACTCAAATGAACTAAATTAGGGTATTGGAATGAAAAAATTGCTAAAGCTAGGAAAACTGAATAATTTAAAACACTGTGACCCTGTGCTTGTCGTCCTTATTACCATATTGACGGTGTTTGGCGTGGTTATGGTTTTCAGTGCCAGCTACTACAGTGCAATAAACACTTCAGGAACGCCTTATGCCTTTCTTTGGAAGCAAGGATTCTTCGCGGTCAGTGGATTTGGCATAATGATGTTTACTTCGCTAATAGATTATCATAAGTATAGGCGGTTTGCTGTTCTAATTGCCATCATTGAGGTTTTGATGCTATTTATGATATTTACGCCTCTTGGCGTAACTGTCAATAATGCTCGAAGATGGGTAAAACTTGGAATAACCATCATGCCTGGAGAACTAGCAAAGCCAACCATCATTATCCTTGGCTCTGCATATTTTTCGGCGAGCAAGGAAAGAGCAAAGAGCATGATGGGTCTTGCGCCTATAGTTGCCTACACTCTATTTGTGTGCGGAATGATTGTGCTTCAGCCAAACCTTTCGACTGCGATAACGGTATTTTTGATCTCGGCAGGGATAGCTTTTATCTCTGGAATGCACTGGGGCTATATAGGACTTCTAGTTGGCGGTCTCTCGCTAGGAAGCATATATTTAGGCTTCTTTAGCTCAGGCTATCAGCACGATAGAGTTGTAAGTTTTCTGAATCCGTTTAAATACTCCTTAGAAGGAGGCTTTCAGGTCGTTCAGTCTTTACTTGCGCTTGCTACGGGAGGACTTAGAGGTAGAGGACTCGGAAACAGCGTGCAGAAGAATCTATACTTACCGGAACCACAAAATGACTTTATACTCGCTATCATAGGTGAGGAGCTTGGCTTTGTTGGGGTTGCGGCTCTTCTTATGGTATTTGTAGTTGTCGTTTGGAGAATATTCTGTATTGCCCTAAATGCAAAGGATAGCTTTGGAACCCTTCTTGCTTCGGGTGTTGCGATAATGATAGGTGCTCAGGTAGTTCTTAATGTTGCAGTTGTAACATCGTCTATGCCACCTACAGGAGTTGCACTTCCGTTCATAAGCTACGGTGGTAACGCACTGTGGATTTTCATGTTCCTTATCGGCGTAGTGCTAAATATTTCGAGACAGCAGAGAGAGGATATCTAATGAAATTTGTGATGACCGGTGGAGGTACTGGGGGACATCTATATCCAGCGATAGCAATCGCGGAGCAAATAAAGAAGGTTAAGCCTGATAGTGAAATCATTTTTTTGGGTAGTAAGGACAGCATAGAAGCTGAAGTTGTGCCTAAGAACGGCTATGAATTTCATGCAGTTCCATCGAGGTGGTTTTACAGAGGCAATGGATTTTTTAGCGATATGTGCGAGTTTGTCAAAGCGTGTAGCTTTACGATTGCGGGCATTTTTAAGTCCATAAAGCTGATAAGAAAATTCAAGCCAGATGCTGTTATCGGAACTGGTGGATTTGTCAGCGTGCCTGTCATAATTGCAGGTAAAATTTGCGGAGCAAACTGCTATATCCACGAGCAAAACGCCTATCCCGGCATAGGAAATAGATTTACATCAAAGTATTGCAAAAAGGTTTTCCTAGGCTTTGAGGGAGCAGAAAAAGTATTCAAACAAAAGATAAAAACCTCATATACAGGAAACCCTGTAAGGGCTGAGTTTACGAATCTCGATAGAACTGAATCGAGAAAGAAACTAGGCATAGCAGATGAGGATTTTGTGGTATTCTCCTTTGGAGGAAGCCTCGGATCAAATGAGATAAACGGCGTGGCGGAGGCCTACGCGCGTAGAATAAAAAAGGGCGACAAGAGAACCTTGATCTTCGGAACGGGAACTAGGTTCTTTGATGATACAAAGGATAGACTATCAAAGGCTACCGGGGAAGAAGGAGAACTGATCGGTGAAGCAGGTACGTCGTTTATAGATGGGCAAATTAGACTTTTCCCGTATATAGATGGTATGGCTGATGCCATATCGGCTTCAGACCTTGTGATTTGCCGTGCAGGTGCACTATCTCTTGCTGAAATAACAGCATGTGGCAGGGCTTCGATTATAATTCCTTATCCATGGGCGGCAGATAACCATCAGTATTATAATGCCAAGGTCGTCGCAGATTGCGGAGGAGGACTGCTGTTTGAGCAGGCTGATGTCGATGTAGAAAAGCTAAGTGATTTGATAGAGGAATTATCAAAAGACAAGGATAGAATTTCAAAAATGGAAGCGGCCAGCAAGAAGCTTGGCCAAATGAGAGCAAGTGAAAAAATAGTTGATGAGATAATGGAAAAGAATTAATGAAAAAAGGTTTATTGGGTAAGCTCAAGGCATTCAAGGGAAAAAAGAGGGAAGATGTAAGTGACAATGCACTTGAAATGCTTGAGGAAGAGCACAAAGAGGATGGCGCTGCAGATGCCGAAGCTCAAGTAGAAAACTCAGATGAGGCAGAGGAGGAGACAGAGGTCTCTGAAAGTGCAAAATCTGAAACTGAGCCTGAGCCTAGTGAAAATGCGAGTGATAATGGCGAGAAAAAGCAAATTACTACAGAAGAAGAACTCGACGAAGAGATATATCGCAGAATCGCTCTCAAACATGTGGAAAGGCAGCGCAAAAAGCACAGGAAGAAACATTACTTCCTGAGATTTGTCGTGCTCCTATGTATAGGAACTGGTGTGTTTTTATTTCTAAAATCAAACTACTTCAACATAAAGAGTTTCTCGGTCGAAGGAAATAGCTATTACACAGATGCCGAGGTCATTTCCATGGCAAAGGCAAAAAAGGGTGTTAATCTAATCTTTGATGCGGGACTTTCTGACATCAAAAAGAACCTGAAGGGGAATCCATATTTTGAGGATATTTACGTAAAGAGAAGCCTTCCGGACAAGCTTATCATAAGCGTTAAGGAGAGACGGCAGACGGCGGCCATAGTGTACGGCGAAAGCTTTGTTGTAATCGATGAAGATGGAACGGTTTTGAGAAAAGCAACCGTAGATCCTCAGGTAACACTTTTGACAGGTCTTACAATAAGCAAGATGAATATTGGAGAGAAGGTTGAGGTTGAGGAATCAGATGCGCTGAAGATGACTTTGAGGATGCTTTCGGCAATGAATAAGGGCGATCTTTTCTTCAAAAAAATCGATGTATCAAAGGTTCTCATAAGAGCGTATATTTATGACACTCTTTCTGTCAAAGGAACTCCTAAGGAGCTCATGCAAACCATTCAAAGAGGGGAGCTACAGAAGGTCGTAAATAACCTCTTCAACGATAAGATAAACAGGGGAACAATCAAGGTTGGAGGCAGTGATTATATGTCCTTCACGCCAGAAATTGACGCTTAAGAAAATATTTACATAAATTCACTTTTCTATCAAAGAAAAAGAGTGCAAAAGGGCGGCGTATATGGTAAAATTAGAGTATATTTGCAAGGTAAGGAGGCATTGAGATGCTGCAGTTCGAAACGGAAAAGGATAATTCCGCTGTAATCAAAGTAATCGGAGTCGGTGGCGGCGGCTGTAACGCTGTTAATCGTATGATAGAAGCAGGGCTAAAGGGAGTTCAGTTTATCGCAGTAAACACAGATAGACAGGCTCTTAATAAGTGTGCTGCTGAGAATAAGATCCAGATAGGTGAGAAGCTTACTAGAGGTCTTGGTGCAGGAGGAAATCCTAGAATGGGTCAGGAGTCTGCACAGGAGACTATAGAGGCTATTTCAAATGCTGTAGAAGGTGCCGATATGGTATTCATCACAGCTGGTATGGGTGGCGGAACAGGAACTGGTGCTGCACCTATTATCGCTAAGGTTTCCAAGGACATGGGAATTCTTACAGTTGCAGTTGTAACTAAGCCTTTTACCTTTGAGGGTCGCAAGAGAATGAAGCAGGCTGAGCAGGGCCTAGGCTACCTAAAGGAGTTTGTTGACTCACTAGTAGTAGTTCCTAACGACAAGCTTCTCGACATAAGCGATAAGAGCACAACTATGATTGAGGCTTTCGGCAAGGCAGACGATGTACTTCGTCAGGGTGTTCAGGGTATCACAGATATTATCTCTGACTTCGCAATCATCAATACTGACTTTGCTGACGTTAAGTCTGTTATGACAGATAGAGGCATAGCTCACATGGGTGTTGGCCGTGGTAACGGTGAGAACAGAGCTGTTGAGGCAGTAACTCAGGCTATCGAGAGCCCACTGCTTGAGACAACAATCTCAGGTGCTGGCGCCGTTCTTCTATACATCGCTGGTAGAGAGAACCTCGGAATGCTCGAGATTAACGAGATGACATCGATGGTTCAGGAGAAGGTAGACGAGGATGCAATCTTCATCTTCGGTGCTGCTGTATGCGACGATATGGAAGATGAGCTTTCAATTACGGTAATTGCAACAGGCTTTGCTAAGAGCCAGGATAAGGTAGACTTCAGACCGGCAAGCAATACCGTAGGTCTTGACGAAAAGCGCGTTACGACAGAAGAGGGACTCACAGGAAGAGAAGTAACTCTTGGAGATATCTTTGATAGAGGCCCATCTGTAGACGAAGAAGAGGATTCATTGTTCGGAATTCCATCTTTTCTCAAGAAATAGAAAAAATATATAAAGCCGGCCTTGCCGGCTTTTTCGTGATTTAAGGATAATTATGTCAAACTATATAGAATCGCCGGATAACCAAAGATTCAAGGCATGGCTGAAGCTTCTCAGGCACAAATATAGGGAAAAGCAGCAGGAATATTTAATCGAGGGTAGCAATATTTTGAGAGATGCTCTCGGAGCAAATGCGAAGATTAAAGAGCTTCTAATCTGCTATAGCGATGAGAAGGGATATGAGCTCAGTTCATATATTTCACAAGAATTAGCTGAGGACTTACAGAAGACTGGTGCTAAGATTTTCTTCTTAAACGAAATTCTTTTTGATAAACTTCAGGATACAGAGAACGGAAGAGACATAATTGCAGTAGTTAAGATGCAGGGTTTTGAAACACTGGGAGACGCTAGGTTGTTTCACGAGAAGTGCACTTTGGAAAAATCTGGCTTTGCCAATGAACATGTAGGGGATGCGTGCAATGTCCAAAGTGATAGGAGCAACAACATTATCGTCCTAGATAGGCTTCAGGATCCAGGCAATATCGGAACCATAATTCGTACCTGTGATGGGGCAGGATTCATGGCGGTAATAGTCATGAAGGGAACGGCCGATGTATATTCCGCTAAGGTCATAAGGTCCGCTGCAGGCTCGCTATTTAGGGTTCCTATCATTAGGCTAGATAGCAATGAGGAACTTTTAAGGCTCGTGAGAGATAATGGGCTTTCACTTGTAGCGACTGGCTTTGATACGGATAGCTACTACTTTGATGAGAAGCTAGATAGCGATTTAGCTCTCGTTATCGGAAATGAGGGAGGCGGAGTTTCCGAGGAAATCTTTGATGCCGCAGACAAAATTGTGAAGATACCGATGTGCGGAGAGATAGATTCTCTCAATGCAGCAGTATCTGCAGGAATAATCATGTACGAGAGCATGAGACAGAGAAAACAAGCTGAGTAATCAGTGTAATAAATTATGAAAGAGGTTTAAACTATGCAGGAAAGACTAAAGAAAATGCTCGAAGAAGCGCGTGAGCAGCTTAGCGCTGCAAACACAGAAAAAGAAGCTGAGGAGATCAGAATTCGATTTTTGGGCAAAAAGGGTCAAATTACAGAAGTACTGCGTTCGATGGGCAAGCTTGCTCCAGAGGAGAAGAAGGAACTCGGTAAGGCTGCAAATGAAGTAAAAGAGAAGATTGCTGCTGCGCTTGAGGAGAGAGCAAATGCAATCAAAGAGAGAGTGAAGCAGGAGAAACTTGCGGCTGAGACTATAGACGTGACCGAACCAGGCGTAAAGGAGAAAATCGGTGTTAAGCACCCCGTAACTCAGGTTATAGAGGAGATTACTGATATCTTCCGCAGCATGGGATATTCGGTTTACGAGGGACCAGACATTGATACGGTATTTAATACTTTTGATGGGCTAAATGCTCCGCTAACTCACCCAGCAAGGGATATGAGCGACACCTTCTACATTAGCAAGGACATCGTTATCAGACCTCATACCTCTTCAGCAGAGATTAGAGCTGAGAAGGAGTTAACACCTCCATACATGATTGTTATTCCAGGAAGATGTTATAGATGCGACACACCAGATGCAACGCATTCACATACCTTCCACCAGATAGAGATGATGGTTGTCGGAGAGGATATCACCATGGCTGACCTAAAGGGTACTCTTGACCTTATGGCAAAGAAGCTCTTTGGACCTAAGACCATGACGAAGTTCAGACCACATCACTTTCCATTTACAGAGCCGAGTGCTGAGATGGACGTATCTTGCTTTAAGTGTGGCGGAAAAGGCTGCAATGTCTGCAAGGGAAGCGGCTGGATTGAGATTCTCGGATGCGGTATGACACATCCGCATGTACATGAGGCGGGCGGCATTGATACAAACAAGTACACAGGCTTTGCTGTCGGAATGGGCGTAGAGAGAATCGCTATGCTGAAGTATGGAATTGACGATATAAGATTGCTCTATGAGAACGATACAAGATTCATTGAGCAGTTCAAATAGGAGGCGCAGATGCTAGTTTCAATAGATTGGATAAAGGATTATGTTAAGCTCGACAAGTGGCCGAAGGACAAGGAGTTCTGTGACCGCATGATTATGAGCGGATCGAATATAGAAACAATCTCATACCTTGGTGAGGGCATTGAAAATGTCAAGATTGCTAAGGTTTTGAGCATAGATAAGCACCCAGATGCTGATAAGCTAGTAGTTTGCCAGATGGATTTAGGCAAGCTTGGAAAACTTCAGATTGTAACAGGTGCAAGCAATCTCTATGTTGGGGCTTATGTCCCAGTGGCAGCCCACGGAAGCGTGGTTCCAGGACCTCTTCACGGACAGCCAAAGCAGGAGGGTGGCGTAAAGATAAGCGCAGGTGAGCTTAGAGGAGTTAAGTCTGATGGTATGATGTGCGGACCACAGGAGCTTGGAATAGCTGATAAGTGTGCACCTCTTGTATCAAAGGACGGAATCTGGCTCCTTTCAGGAAACTATGAAGATAAGCTCGGAGAGAATATCGATGAGGTTTTAGGTCTTAAGGATGCAGTTGTAGATTTTGAGATAACACCTAACAGACCTGACTGTCTTTCAATGATAGGTATGGCAAGGGAAGCTGCAGCTACATTCGGCGGAGAACTTGTATATCCTAAGACAGATTGCAACACTTTGACAGAGAAGTCATCAGACTACATACAGGTTGAGGTTAAGAGTGATCTTTGTAAGCGCTACACAGCAAGAGTAATCAAAGACGTGAAGATAGAGCAGTCACCTTGGTGGCTTCAGAAGAAGCTCATTGCAGCAGGAATGAGACCTATCAACAACATCGTCGACATCACAAACTTCGTAATGATGGAGTACGGTCAGCCGCTACATGCTTTTGATATCAGAAGTTTAGCGGGTGGAAAAATCGTTGTAGATGTCGCAGAGGATGGATCAAAGTTCACAACACTTGACGGAGTTGAGAGAACTTTTGATGACAGCATGCTTATGATAAACGATGCAAATGGACCTGTAGCTGTTGCAGGTGTTATGGGAGGGCTTGATTCAGAAATCAAGCCTGACACTGAGACTGTTGTTCTTGAGTCGGCTAACTTTGTTGGCTCTTCAGTAAGGCAGACATCCAAGAAGCTAGGGCTTAGAACTGAGGCTTCGGGAAGATACGAGAAGGGCATAGACCCTAACCTCTGTGAGGAAGCAGCTGATAGAGTTTGCGCTTTGATAGATGAGCTAGGCTACGGTAAGGTGCTAGAGGGTTCAGTCGATATCTATAAGAGTCCAGAGCACCCACAGGTGGTAAGCGCTAGAGTTAGTAGAATCAACAAGGTTCTTGGAACTGATCTTTCTAGAGAAGAGATGGTAGCTATACTAGAGTCTCTAGAGATGAAGGTTCAGGGAACTGGAGACGATATGATAGTTACAGCTCCAACAGTTCGTCAAGACATCCTTAAGGAAGTTGACTTTGTAGAGGAAATCGCCAGAATGTACGGCTACGATAACCTTCCAAATACTCTTCCTAAGCTAGATGTTAAGGCTGAGAACAGCTTGAGCTGGGAGACAAGAAGAAAGCTTAGAGATCTACTTTGTGCAATGGGTGCTGATGAAATTCAGACATTCTCATTTATCAATCAGAAGATCTTTGATGCGTGCAGAATAGACGAAGAGTCATGGGAGAGAGATACAGTAGATATCATTAATCCTATGGGAGAAGATACAGCTGCTATGAGAACCATACTTACACCGGGCATGCTTGAGGTTCTAGCAAGAAACTATAGCAGAAGTGTAGAGGGCGTTAGAGCCTTTGAGATAGGCAAGGTTTTCAGCAAGAACTACATTCAGCCTGAGGGGCTTCCAGATGAGAGCTTTGACCTTTCAATTGGAATTTACGGTAAGGACGAGAGTTTCTTCACTCTAAAAGGAATGATAGAGTGCATGTTTGATATGATGGGTATCAAGGATGTCAGCTATATAGCAGAGTCAGAGTATGGAATTTACCACCCGGGCAGATGCGCAAGAGTTGTCAAGGTGACAGATAAGGGCGAAGAAGTTGAGCTTGGAATCATGGGTGAGGTTCATCCTGATGTTGCATCAAACTACGGAATCGGTGATAAGGTTTACTGCGGAGAGTTCTTCCTAGACAGACTGATTGAGTTCTCAAGTAGAGAAATTCAGTACTCTAAGCCACCTAAGTATCCATCAACATCAAGAGATATCGCTATGGTAGTTAGCGAAAGCACTCCGGTTGCCGAGATAGAAAAGGTTATCAAGGAAGCGGGTACCGAGATTCTTAGAAGCGTTAAGCTCTTTGATATTTATAGAGGAATACAGGTAGGAGCTGGTAAGAAGAGCGTCGCATATAGCTTGACATATAGGCATGACGATAGAACTCTTACCGATGTTGAGACAGAAGAAGCGCACGCAAAGGTTGTAGAAGCACTAAAGAATAATCTGGGTGCGAGCATCAGAGATAATTAGAAATCCTGAGTTCTGCCCGAGGAGGTCAAAATGAGCAAGGTAGATGTAAAAATTTATAATCAGGTTTATACGATTGCCGGAGACTACAGTGAAGAAGTCATCCAGAAAATTGCTGGGCATGTTGATGAGCAGATGAACATCATAGGCAAGGCTGGTCTTGACAATGCAAATGGCTCAGTGGCACTTCTTGCAGCCGTAAATATTACGGAAGAGCTTATGCTTGCAAGGGACGAGGTAGAAAGACTCAGAGCTGATAATGAAAAGCTCAAGGAAGAGATGAAGTACTACATGCAGATGTGGGAACAGTCAAAGAAGAGCTCACAGAACAATAAGGAAAATGTGAGCGAGCTTCAGGGCAGAATCAAAGATGATGCAGCAAGAATGAAGGAGCTACGTGACAAGTGCAGCGAGTACGAGAACAGCTTCTTTGATCTTCAGATGGAGAATATAAAGCTCAAGAACGAGCTCGATAAACTTAAGGCAAAGAAATGAATCAAAAGGCGCTAGAAACATTAGAATACAAAAAAATAATTGCGCAATTGAAGCGTGAGATGGGATCTGCCGCGTCTGCAAAGCTAGCGGATGAACTGACTCCTCTTACTAGCGAAAAAATAATCAAAGAGGAATTAAGGTCGACCACGGAAGCGGTTGACCTTATTGTGCGTAAAGGCCCGCTTCCTACGGGGGGACTTTATGATATTCGAGAAGCACTTTTGCTAGCCAAAAAGGGCGGAAGTCTAACAATGAGACAGCTCCTTGAGGTACAAAACGTGCTTGGTATAAGCTCTGAGGTTGTTGCTTTTATGCACGATGATGCGCTCCCTGAGCTAAAGTATATAGGCGAGATGGTTGATCTAATCGTTGAGTTTACGGCGCTCGAAAAAGAGATTTCAAGGTGCATTTTGACTGAGGATGAGATGGCTGATAATGCATCGCCAAAGCTCAAGGATATAAGAAGAAGCATTCACCAGCAAAATCAGGCGATAAAGAACAAGCTGTCGAGAATCATCACCTCATCGAGCAACAAGACCTACCTTCAGGATACGATTGTGACCATGAGAGATGGAAGGTACGTAATTCCAGTTAAGCAGGAGTATCGCTCCTTCTTTCCAGGTATGGTGCATGACCAATCAAAGGGTGGGGCAACTCTTTTCATAGAGCCGCAGGGCGTTGTTGAACTTAACAACAAGCTACGTGAGCTTGAGGTTGAAGAGCAGTTAGAGATTGCAAGAATCCTAGCAGAGCTCAGCTCAAGAGTGGCAGAACACTATAGGGAGATAAGAAGCAATTTAGAGCTTCTAACCAAGCTAGATTTCATCATGGCAAAGGGAAAGCTTTCATGTAAGATGCATGCAAGCGAGCCTAAGATAGATGCAGATGGAGAGCTTAGACTGATATCGGCAAGGCATCCTTTGATAGAATATAAGAAGGCGGTTCCAGTTGACATCAGAATAGGTGGAGACTACAGAACTCTGATAATTACAGGACCAAATACTGGTGGTAAGACTGTGAGTCTAAAGACGGCGGGGCTTCTTGTAATGATGGCACAAAGCGGACTTCATATTCCGGCGTCGCATGCTAGCACACTTCCAATTTTTGGAGAGGTCTTTGCTGACATAGGCGATGAGCAGAGCATAGAGCAGAGTCTTTCGACCTTCTCATCACATATGAAGAACATAGTCAGCATAATAGATAAGGCGAGCTACGACAGCCTTGTTCTCGTGGACGAGCTAGGTGCAGGAACAGATCCTACTGAGGGTGCGGCTCTTGCAATAGCAATACTTGAGCGCTTTTATGACAGTGGTGCTTTAACCATGGCTACAACTCACTATAACGAGCTAAAGAAGTATGCTCTTGCAACAAGCGGTGTTGAGAATGCTGCGATGGAGTTTGATGTAGAGACGCTGACGCCAACATATAGACTCTTGATAGGCGTGCCAGGAAAGTCAAATGCCTTTGAGATATCAAAGAAGCTCGGTCTTTCTGAGTCCGTAATCGAAAGAGCATCTGAACATATCAAACACGGCGATATGGAGTTTGAGAACGTCATAAGCTCTATTGAAGACGATAAACGTAAGGCTGCTGCTGATAGACTAGATGCAGAGAGCATGCGAGCTGAAATTGAGGAAAGACTTAAAAAGCTCGAGGAGAAGGAAAAGGCTATTAGCGAAAAGCGTGCAGACATAATCGCAGAAGCTAAGCGCGAGGCCAGGGAACTTTTGAGGGAGACAAAGAGCGCTGTCAAGGACGTGCAAAAAGACCTTAGAAGGTTGCAAAAGTCAGGTGCTCATACAAACCTTAACACTGGAGCTTTAGAAAAGAGTAGGCGCAAGATAAATGAGGCTGAGAATCTTGTTTCAGAGAAAGTCGTAAAGCAGGTGAACAGTGAACCGGTTTCAGCTGATACTTTGAAGATTGGAGATAGGGTTAAGCTGTTAACCATCGGGCAAAATGGAACTATTTTGAGCCTGCCGGACGAGAAGGGCAATCTGATGATAAACATCGGAGCGCTAAAGGTAAAGGCGAGACTGCAAGACCTTATGCTTATCAACGAGGGGAAGGATAGAAAGCCACAGGCTAAGCGCTCAAGCAAGTACGGTTCACTTTTGAGATCAAAGTCATCAAGCGTTTCTGCGAGCATAAATGTCATGGGTAAGAACCTAGAGGACGCGCTTGCGGATGTAGAGAAATACCTCGACGATGTCTATATGGCAGGTCTAGATATGGTTTCTATAATCCACGGCAGGGGCGGAGGAATACTCAAAGATGGAATAAGGCAGATGCTGAAGCGAAAGAAGTATGTCGATTCATACGGCGCTGCTTCATATAACGATGGCGGCGAAGGCGTAACCGTTGTGCGCATGAAAAAGAAGTAAGGCATAGCAGTAGCAAAGGATATTTGCTAGGTGCTAGTGCAGTAATATAAATGATATTAGTGAAATATTGAGGTGTAAAATGATAGATTTTAAGAAAGAGATAGCAGAGATAATAGCTAAGAATCTAGAGGGGCTTACCGAGGATGAAATCAAATCAATGATTGAAATCCCGCAGGACCAGTCCATGGGTGACTACGCATTTCCTTGCTTTAGACTTGCAAAGACGATGAGAAAGGCTCCTAACCTAATTGCTGCTGAGCTTGCAGAAAAGCTTCAGGGAGAGAAGATTTTCTCAGAGGTTAGTCCAGTAAACGCATATGTGAATATGTTCGTTTCTAGAGAAGAGATGATGAAGTCTACTGTTTCAGAGGTTCTAAAAGAAAAGGAAAACTTCGGAAGAAGCGACATCGGTGGAAACAAGAAGGTAATTGTAGAATTTTCATCACCTAACATTGCAAAGCCTTTTCACATCGGTCACATCAGGTCGACAGTTATCGGAAATTCACTAAGCAAGATCTACGATGCACTTGGATATGATGTTTTCAAAATCAATCATCTCGGTGACTATGGAACGCAGTTTGGTAAGATGATTTGTGCATACAGAAGATGGGGAAACCGCGAAGATGTTATAAACTCACCTATCAAAACCTTGTTAGGCTACTACACGAAGTTTCATGTTGAGGTTGAGGAGCATCCAGAGCTAGAGGGTGAGGCTAGAGCTATATTTACAAAGCTTGAGCAAGGCAGCAAGGAAGAGGTTGAACTATGGCAGTGGTTCCGTGAGGAGAGCCTCAAGGAATTCCAGAGAGTTTACGATATGCTAGGCATAGAGTTTGACTCATATAACGGCGAGAGTTTCTATTCCGATAAGATGCCTAGGTTTGAGAAGGAACTTTCAGACAAGGGGCTTCTTCATGAATCAAATGGTGCTCAGGTTGTAGATCTCGAAGAGTACAAGCTAGGAACAGCTTTGATTAAGAAATCAGATGGTTCATCTCTATATATTACAAGAGATATAGCGGCGGCTGTTTACCGTAAGGAAAACTACGATTTCTATAAGAATATCTATGTTGTTGCAACTCAGCAGAACCTGCACTTCCAGCAGCTCTTTAAGATTCTTGAGCTCATGGGATACGACTGGGCTAACCAGTGCGTTCATGTGCCATTTGGAATGGTTAGACTCGAGGAAGGAACTATGTCGACAAGACACGGCCGCGTGGTATTCCTTGAGGACGTTCTAAACGGTGCAATCGAAAAAACGAGAGAAATTATCGAAGAGAAGAATCCAAATATCGAAAACCTAGAGGAGATTACTTCACAGGTTGGAATCGGTGCTGTTGTTTTCAATGAGCTTTCAAACAACAGAATCAAGGACTACACATTTAAGTGGGATCAGATTCTTAACTTTGATGGAGAAACTGGACCTTATGTTCAGTACACTCACGCAAGATGTGCAAGCCTTCTTCGCAAGGCTGGAGAGGACATCGTAGCTAAGGCGCAGGATCCTAAGAATGTTGACTTTGCTCTTCTAGCAAAGTCGGACAGCGCATACGAGCTAACAAAGCTTATCTATGCCTTCCCAGGAGTTGTTGAGCAGGCTGGTGAAAAGTATGAGCCTTCAATCATTACAAGGCACATTATTGACATTGCTCAGTGCTTCAATAAGTTCTATCATGATGAGCACATAATCGTAGATGATGAGGTAGAGAAGATATCAAAGATAGCGCTTGTAATCGCAACAAAGAGAGTTATTGCTACAGGAATTGGTTTGCTTGGAATGAAAGCGCCGGAGCGTATGTAGATGAGATATGAGGGGAATATCTATAGACCGCCGAGCGAGGCTTACAGCCTGCTCGTTCAGGTTACAATAGGCTGCGCCTACAACAAATGCACTTTTTGCAGCATGTTTAAGGATAAGCAGTTCAGGGTTAGAGATGTTAGAGAAGTAATAGAGGATTTGATTGAGGCGCGAAGCGTCTACTCACATGTGGAAAAAATCTTCCTTTGCGATGGAGATGCGATGTGCTTATCAACGGATAAGCTGATGTTCATTTTAGAGAATATCAAGGCTTTGTTCCCGGAGGTGAGCCGCGTAGGTATTTACGCGCGCGCTCAGGACATCCTTCGCAAAAGTCCTGAGGACCTGGCTCGGCTTGCGGCGGCGGGCCTTGGGATTGCGTACATCGGCGCCGAGTCAGGCAGCGACCTTGTGCTTGAGAGGGTGAACAAGGGCGCTGGGCGCGCGGACACCGTGGCTGCCGTTCATAAGGCAGAGGAAAACGGCATCCGTACATCAGTTACCTTTATCTCTGGACTTGGAGGTAAGGAGCTTTGGAGAGAGCACGCAATAGAGACAGGCGAGATGATTAGCGAGATGGACGCATCGTATGTGAGTCTTTTGACACTGATGCTAGATCCGTCGGCATCGATAACAGATGAAATAGCAAGAGGTGAATTTGAGGTTTTGAGCGGTGAAGAGGTGGTCGAAGAAACCCACCTTCTCCTGCAGCATGCAAACCCAAAGAAAAGCTGCGTTTTCAGAAGCAACCACGCTTCGAACTACGTATCGCTTCGCGGTAATTTGCCAGAGGATAGAGATTTGATGCTCGCTCAGCTTGAGAGAGCAATGAAGGATAGAGGAATGCTCAAGGATGAGCGCTTCAGGCTGCTCTAGCTTTGATGAGGAATAAGATGAGAATTTTGCTTACAACCCTAAATTCTAAATATGTTCATTCCAACCTAGCACTGAAATACCTTTACGGCGTTTCGATAGGCTCGGGGCTTGATATCAGCCTTCAGGAGTTTACCATTAACAACGACAGTGACTATGTCTATGGGGAAATCGTAAGAGGCGGATATGATTTAATCTGCTTCTCATGCTATATCTGGAACATTGAGGAAATCAAAATCCTCGCAAGTGAGGTAAAGAAGGCCTGTCCAGATACGAAGATTTTACTCGGAGGACCAGAGGTGAGCTTTGAGACTAAGGAACTCATGAGAGCAAACCCTTGGATAGATTTTGTCATTCGAGGCGAGGGAGAAAACGGGTTCTTTGAATTCTGTAAGGCGCTTGTTATGCAGGATGGAGAGCCTAGCTTTGATGTGAAAGCAAGTGGACTTGCGGAGGTAAAATCACTGTGCTACAGGTCTGGCGAAGAAATCGTATGTAACGAATTGTCAAAGCCTATGAACCTTAATCAGCTTCCCTTTCCTTACGAGTACCTTGAGCTTGAGAGCGACAAAGTCATATATTATGAGAGCGTGAGAGGATGTCCATACCGCTGTAGCTACTGCCTTTCATCGGTAGAAAAGGGACTTCGCATACTAGATACCGAAAAGGTCGAAAGGCAGCTCAGGTATTTTCTTGTAAATAAGGTTAAGCAGGTAAAGTTCCTCGATAGAACATTTAACTTCAGTGAGGCTAGGTCGTATGAAATCTGGAAATTCCTCATAGAAAACGATAATGGAGTCACTAACTTTCACTTTGAAATATGCGGTGAACTTCTGACAGATAGGCAGATTTATCTGCTCAAAAAAGCTCGTAAGGGACAGTTTCAGTTTGAGATAGGCGTGCAGACTACAAACCCTGTAACGCTTAAGGCCATAGGACGTGACACGGATATAGACTTGCTAATGTCAAATGTACAAAAGCTACAGGAGGGGAGGAATATTCATATTCACCTCGATTTGATAGCTGGACTTCCGCTTGAGAATTACCATTCTTTTGCAAGGTCGTTTAACCGTGTTTACAGCTTAAGACCTGACATGCTTCAGCTAGGTTTCCTAAAGCTTCTTAAAGGAACAAGGGTCTACGATGAGCGCAAGCAGCACGGCTATGTATGGAGAGATAGGGCGCCTTACGAGGTAATAAGCAATAGCTATATCTCAGCTAAGGAGCTAGCGAGGCTTAAGATGATAGAAAAGGTCCTAGACCTCTACTATAACCGCGGCGGATTCACTTGGTCGATTGAGTTTATCGAGCGTTCGATATCAAATAGCTCCTTCGACTTTTACGAAATGCTTGCAGATTTCTACTACATGAAGGGATTCCAAAAGCAGTCGCACAGCAAGGAGGATATCTATAGAATTCTCTACGCCTTCGTTTGTGATAATGAGGATAGGCTTCCTGCAGGCGAGGCAAAGCACCTGATTGAAGAGGATTTAATCAGGACGATGAATCCAGATGCAGTTAAAAAATTCAAGAAAAAAGGATGGGAGTTAAACCATGACTGATAAACAAAAAGATAAAGCGGCAAAGGACGCTAAGGCGAGCAAAGCAAAGGCTAAGGCTGTAGCAAATGGCGAGCCTCAAGAACTTCAGGATAGAATAGGTGAATTTCTATTTCCCCATACAAAGGACTATATCTTTGATGAGCTATCCGAGAACTACCTGAAGAAAAATAACTTCTACGACATTCTTTCAAATGTACCTGTACCTATTCGCAAGGACGATTTGACAAACCTTACAAATGTTAAAATCGCACATAACATGGCAGTTATCATCGGATGCGATATCAATTTCAAATTCCGCGATAGCTATGTCGAGTACATAAAGCGCTCCTTCGGTACAGACTTCGCTAAACCTTTGATAAACGAGGGTATTGAAGCCGCATCAAAGAATGATTTCGACTACGCCTGCATACTCTTTCGCGCGGCGCTCCTGATTGATCCAAATTCATCAGATGCGCTCTACTGCTACGCAAGAGCCTGCAAGGACTCCTACGAAATCGGCGAGGGCGAGGACTATGTTGGAAGATACAAGGCCGAGGCGCTAGAGTCATTTGAGCGTCTAACTATTGATAAGCCGGATTTTGATATGGGTTTCTATTTCCTTGGATACGCATACCTTAACATGGGTCTTTACATCAAAGCTCAGCTGACCTGGAAGGACTTCCTTGCGCTAATAGAGGGAGACGAGAGCGAAGAAAAGAAGGCAATGAGGGAGGAAATCGAGGAAAGACTTGCTGACCTAGAGGAACCCGTTTTGATAGAGACTGGATATAACTGTATACTATCAAATAGATTTGTTGACGGTATCAAAATCCTTTCGTCCTACGAGGACAGCGAAAGGTTCAAAAACTGGTGGCCTCTCTGGTACTACCTCGGCATTGCATACAAGAATATCGATGATATCGATAACGCAGAAGAGTCATTTCGCAAGGTACTGAAGCTATCTCCAAGCAACATCGAAGCAATGACTGAACTTGTTGAAATATATAAGAAAACAGGCGAAAAGGAGCTAGAGGAAAAGTACGCAAACAAGATAAAGCTCGTGCAGAGAAATATCGAAGAAGAGCGTGCAGAAAAGAACAAAAGCTATTCTTAGACTAGTGTTTGACACTAGGGCACATTCAATATAAATTACAAGTGCTAAGTAAGAAAGGGAACTGGATTGGACAATATTTTAAGCTTTATAAAAGAAAAGCCGTGGATAATATTTGCGGTCTTAACTGCTTTGTTCTTCCTAAGCATGATAAGGCTAGGCTATAAGCAGTGGCAGTATAAGAAATCATTTAAGGCCATCAAAAGCATGAGAAGCGACAGGATTCTATCCAAAATCTATCTAAAGATAAACAACGGATACGGAGACTTTTATGATGTTAAGATCAGCACTGACGGCGAAAAATGGGACGATGCATATTTCTCAGAAGAGCGCATAACTCCATCGATTCTCGCCTCAGCAGGAATCTACAAGGTGCAGTTTTCAATCAAATCAAGAAAAGGAATCTCTGCATACCACACTAAGAAAGGACCTTTCTTTGCAGAGATAAATGTAAAGCCGTTCAGAGACACGATGCTCGTGTTTGATGATGATACATTGGCAAGCTGGCAAGAAGATTACGAAGGATGGAAAGCAAATGAGTGATTTAAGAATTAACTTTATCGACAACTGGGAAAAGAAAAATGTAAATTTAGCTGAGCTCGAATCAGCTCTAGAGAGTGGAAACTCATCAATATACACAAATCCACGCCTAAATAAGGTGGCGTCAAAGTGGAAGAAGTTCGCAGAAAGAGGCGTATCAAACCTTTATCTAATCAAAGAGCTAGACGACGACGGAGTAGCTTGCGCATGCTATGCATACTCAATCAAAGACGGAATAATTGATGAGGAGATGCTAGAGAGAATCAGAGAAATCTGTGCACAGAGCCTGTCATCTGATGAGATGAGAGCAGACGGTTCATTCTGCAAGCCAGATGAGTGGTGGGATTCAAATCCAAAGCGCTCAATCAAAGCGGTAGAGTCCGGCAGTGCAGACAGCCTAAAGCAGCACCTAGATGCAGAGCTATATCCACAAGGAATAGTTATTGACATCAGAAGTATCAAAGCAAAGCACGCTAGCGAGCTAGCTTGCTCAGCAATCGCATGGGGCGTAAGCACATCATTCTTCAAGAAGGGTGCATACATGAGCACGCTAATCCATAACGATTCTCTATAGACAAAAGCATCTAAAATAAACTTGACAATTAGCTAGTATAGGTGTATAAATAGTGTAACAAGCTTAGAGGTTGAAAAGTATCCGTCTCCAACGCGCCACCGAAATGGTGGGTCGAGAAATGCGGGCGACAAAAGGCGGTCCCGCCTAAGCTTATCAAAGAGAGAAACAGATATCTTCGGATATCTGTTTTTTTATAAGCGGAATGTTTAGGGCTATAGGGGGCTATAAGACAAAAAGTGTTGATAAAAATCGCCATACACATTGATAATTCAATGTCTGTGGCAATTTAATCCTTTTTGAAAGAAGATTGAGGGTGAAAAAGCATTGATGTAAACTGAATTAGTCAGTGATAATTCGTCTATTTACATAAATAACATTACAAATACACGCTTAATAAATGTATCTACTATAATCCTAAGTAATTTAAAGGTATTTCGTTATAAAAATAATTACATCCAACAGTTTTTATATATTCCAAGGTATCTTTATATTCTTTTCTTTTAAACCAGTCGTTAAATACATAGAAGTATTCAACGGTATATCCTATTGGATGGCAGAGTTTTTCATATTCCTTTTTTTTGAAATCACAGCCAGGTAATTTCTCATCAACTGAACCTGGCGCATTTTGAAATTTTTTTTCAATTATATATACTGTTTTCGTTTTTAAGTTAATAAAGCACTCATCGGGTAACCATCTTTTCGAATTATAATCAGTAAATTCTATACCATATGGTTCAAGAAAACACTTATAAAACTTATGCTTCTGTACAGATAAACCTATTTTAATACCACCTAAAGAAACTATTTGACCGGATACATCATACCCAGCGTTTGATAATGCACAATTAAGATCTGTTGTTTGCTCAAAGCTTAATCCATTCGCATTTGTCCCTGCCCCACCACCATGTATATTAGCTTGTCTACTCATTAATATTACCTCGGTTTGAAAAATTCCGTTATATCAACATTAAGTGTATTTGCAATTTGATTTAATACAGAAATAGAAATACTCTTTTAGCATCCAAAGGCCTCTACCTTTGAGATATAACTAATACTAATTTGTACAAGCTCGGATAATTGAAATTGAGTTAATTTTGCTTGTTCTCTATAGTATTTTATATTAGAGCCAATAGCCTGATATAGCTCTGTTTCAGTTGAAAATCGCATTAGAAAATCACCTTTCACTATATGTGAATATTATATAATCGGCTAAACGAAGATGAAATTCACCTATAGTGAATATAATTTAAAGTGGTTCTAGACATCTATATGGGGAAGTTATAGTATATATTTCAATCAATAAATAAAGGAGGCAAAGGATATTTTTTTAAAACCAAATTATTTCAAAATGGAGCAAACAACAGTATGGTCATTTCCCAATAGAGGGAACTGGGCAACTCATACAGGAAGATATAGGGGGAATTGGTCTCCATATATACCTAGAAATTTAATACTTATGTATTCTAAAAACGGAGATTTAATTTTAGATCAGTTCTCGGGTAGTGGGACAACACTTGTAGAGGCAAAATTGTTAAATCGAAATGCAATAGGCGTTGATATTAATCCAGAAGCTGTACACATTTCAAGAAAAAATATTGATTTCCAAAGTAACACAAATTCAAATATATATATTAAAAATGGAGATGCAACCAACCTTTATTTCCTAGGAGATGATGAAGTCGATTTTATTTGTACACATCCACCTTATGCCAACATAATTAAATATAGCTCTGATTTAGAGGGAGATATTTCATTATTAAATGATATAGATTATTTTTCTGCAATTAAGGCGGTTGCAAATGAATCGTATCGTGTGTTAAAAAAAGGGAAATTTTGTGCGATTATGATTGGGGATAAGAGAACAAGAGGAAATGCAGTCCCTTTAGGTTTCCGATTGATGCAAATATTTATAGATGGAGGTTTTAAACTAAAGGAAATCATTATTAAGGAACAACATAATTGTAAATCGACAAATAAGTGGGTTAACATTCCACGGAATTTTTTACTACTAGCACATGAATATATATTTGTATTCTACAAAGTGTAAGTATACATAAAAGCATAAAGCTTTGTTGATTCCGCCATCTCTTTTTCGTATAATTGATATTAAGTTATAAATAAAGAGGATATGGGATGGGAAATAACAATTTATCACCATTTTTAAAGTGGGCAGGCGGCAAAAGACAGTTACTCGAAAAAATAATTGATAGGATGCCTAAAAGTTTTAATAATTATTACGAGCCATTTATTGGTGGAGGTGCATTGCTGTTTGAACTACAGCCAGCTAAGGCTGTTATAAACGATATCAATGCCTCGCTAATTAATGCTTATATAACTATAGCTGAGAAACCATTTGAATTTATTTCAGCTGTAACAGAACTTGATTCTCAAATACCAGAGGATGGGAAAGCATACTACTATTCATTGAGAGAAAGATACAATAATAAACTTGTCAAAACTGAGTATGATACGGAGCTTGCTGCACTTTTCGTCTTCTTGAATAAACATTGTTTTAACGGACTATATAGAGTTAATGCCAAAGGATTGTTCAATGTTCCTTATAATAATAGCAAGAGAGAATCTATAAATAATGAATCAATAATAGCAATATCAGAGTACCTAAAAAATGTAAAAATAATGCAAGGTGATTTTGAAAAGGCTTGTAATGATGCTCAGAGGGGCGATTTCGTATTCTTCGATAGTCCGTATGCCCCGTTGAATCCCACATCGTTCGAGTCGTACACAAAGGAGGGCTTTGATATAGAAAGTCATAAACGACTTGCTAATTTATTTGAAAAGTTAACTGATAAAGGATGTTACTGTATGTTAACTAATCATAATACTGAATTCATAAATGATTTATATGGAAATAAAGGATATAAAATGGATGTAGTTAGTGTTAAAAGAATGATAAATTCTAATGCATCAAAAAGAGTGGGAGAAGAGGTAATCATTTATAACTACTAAGGAGAATTCTATATTGGAAAATTTGTTTTATAAGAAACAGAAATTTTTTTATGAAAATCAAATGGTTAGACTGATTTTAGGGAATTCATTTGATATTCTACAACATGTTAAACCTGAAAGGGTAGACATGGTATTTGCTGATCCACCTTATTTTTTAAGTAATAATGGTGTGACATGTAAAAGTGGAAAACTTGTTTCTGTAAATAAAGGAGACTGGGATAAACTTTCAGAGGAAACAACCACTGTTGACAAGAAACATGAATTCAATAGGAAATGGATTCAGTACTGCAAACGCATTTTGAAACCTAATGGAAGTATCTGGATATCTGGAACGATGCATAATATTTATTCTATTGGAATGGCTCTTGAGCAAGAAGGGTTTAAAATAATTAATAATATTACATGGCAAAAAACAAATCCACCGCCAAATCTCGCCTGCAAATGTTTTACCCATTCGACGGAGACGATATTATGGGCAAAGAAAGATGATAAAGAGTCTAAACCTTTCTTCGATTATGCATTGATGAAAGAGTTAAATGGTGGGAAGCAAATGAAAGATGTATGGACTGGAAGTTCAACTAGGCAATCGGAAAAAAGAATGGGTAAACATCCTACCCAAAAGCCAGAATATTTATTAGAGAGAATAATTCAAGCATCAACACGAGCTGAAGATGTAATTTTAGATCCATTTTGTGGGTCTGGAACAACAGGAGTTGTTGCAAGCAAGCTAAATAGATTTTTCATAGGAATAGATACAGAAGAAGATTATCTAAATATAGCGAAAGCAAGATTGGAGATATTAACGGATGTTAAATAGGAATTTTGATGAGTGGATTGCAAAATTTAGAAAAAGTATTTCTACATATGATTACTATATAAATTTCGATAAAGTAGTAAAAAATGTAGAAGAAAAGAGAGTAGAGCTAAACATACTTAATTCTTTGATTGGTTCAAAAAATATAGAGAAAGACTTTGCAGCGATTATTGAACGATATCCTGAAACATTGTCATGTATTCCGTTATTGCTTGCAGTTAGAAGTAATGAAATATATGCTCAAGATGAAGATGGAGCTTTTTTATATAACTTTAAAAACATAAACCATTCAGCTGAAGAGTATAAAATTTTCATGAGAAAAACAGGGTTGTTCGACATGATAGCTAACCATATTGTAAATAATTTAGTCGATTATGCTCTTGGTATCGAAACAGGACTAGATTCTAACGGAAGAAAAAATCGTGGGGGTCATTTAATGGAAGATCTAGTGGAGAAATATATTAAGTCTGCAGGTTATAAAAAAGACGTTGATTATTTTAAGGAAATGTATCTTGTTGATATCGAGAGAACTTGGGGTATTGATTTATCTGCTATTTCAAATAAGGGACAAACTGCGAAAAGATATGATTTTGTTATAAAGAAAAAAGATATGATCTATGCAATAGAAACAAATTTTTATGCAGGTGGTGGCTCTAAGCTCAACGAAACAGCAAGGAGCTATAAAATGCTTTCTCAGGAATCAGAAACGATTGAAGGGTTTACATTTGTTTGGTTTACAGATGGTGCTGGCTGGAAGAGTGCTAGAGGCAACCTAAGAGAAACTTTCGATGTAATGGAACATATATATAGTATTGATGATTTGGAGAACGGCGTAATGAAACAAATATTTAATTAGTATAATCTTATTTATAATAAGGAATATATACGTTATTTTTAATATCTAGGAGGGAAATTATGCCTGAAAAAACTGAAGCACTAAAAATTGAAGAAGCTAGACTTGTTGCAGAATATTGCTCTTCTGATTCGGATGAAGACTTTGAAGAGTATTTACTGAACCACGGGTCTAAGGAATGGGTTGAGTATTACCTGAAAGTAAAAGCCTATAAAGAGCGTGAATACAAAAAAGGATGGATTGTAAACTGATTTATACCCTAAATTACCGTTTTACTGCAATTAAATGCAGGGCTATAGGACAAAAAGTGTTGATAAAAATCGCCATACACATTGAGAATTCAATATCTGTGGCGATTTAATCTTTTTTGAAAGAGGATTAAGGATGGACAAAAAGTGTGTGTGAAATCTCCTCAAAACATTGGAATTACAATGCTAGAATATGCTATATCTTCCTCAGAATTAATTTTCATGGAGGATTGTTTTATGGAGCGAGCTAATTACCCAATCTACAATTTTATAGCAAGTTATCATTGAAAAGCTAACTGTAAATAATATCAAATCATTATTAGTTACTTTTTTGTAGCTCCAACTTATTGTACCAACGTTTCAACATGGATTCCAAACTGGTTTTCCCATTACTATCTGTATAAATAAGAAATTTTTGTAGTAGTTTTGGAAATATATATTTGCCTGTCTCAGTCAGGTCTTTGTTTAGATATACCATTTGAAGGATACGGTTCTGCTGATCTAGAGGGTTCTTTACAAGTAGTTTTCTTTCGAAGCAGAACTGCAAGAACACAATGTTTTTGTCATAGAAATCCTCCACTACAGCTGCTCCAATGCTGGTATATGTAATGTCGTACACCAATCGCTTATGGTCGAATTTCTCCGCATAGAGTAGTTTTAAAGCGGTTTTCCAGTGTTCCTCCGGTATTATCAACATTTTGTGTAAGGCTGTGCTTGAGTAGCCATGGTAGACAGGTTCTGGGCGTCCAAGCAAGTCATTCACGCTGTCTGCATAGACTAAGCACAACTCGTCGTCAAACAATCCTCCGATAAAGTTACCGTTACAGTACAGCATATAGTTCTTAGACTTAGCTGGAGAAAAAGAAAGGCTGTATCCTTGTAAATCTAGGTTTTTATATAGTTTGTTTAAAAAATCTATTGATGTCATATATAACTTCTCCAATGCATATAAATCAAAAATTGAATAACGCTTATTTATTTAATCAACTGTATTTTATCACAGATACAAATTTCTTAAAAGTTTAGTTTTAGCCTTAATCAAACCTATAGCCCTAATCCTATCAGATTAAAAAATCCCTAGCCTCATGGCTAGGGATATCTTTTGCGTGGTTGCGGGGACAGGACTTGAACCTGCGACCTCCGGGTTATGAGCCCGACGAGCTACCAGCTGCTCTACCCCGCGATATTAAGTTTGTGATCTTACAGAAAGTGGTGCCGGTGACCGGGGTCGAACCGGTACGATCCGTGAGGATCACGGGATTTTAAGTCCCGGGCGTCTGCCAATTCCGCCACACCGGCGAAAAAAATGGCTCCGAGAGTGGGGCTCGAACCCACAGCCTACCGGTTAACAGCCGGTTGCTCCACCATTGAGCTATCTCGGAATACCTAATAAATTGCGTTAGCAACAATACATATTATAAGGGAAGTGTATATATTTGTCAACAAAAAAATGCACACGAATCCAATTCTGATAATTTTATTTAGTAAGCACTGTCATCTTTAAGCTCGGAAGAAAAGACTTCATGGACAAGCTTTCGCCAGAGATGAG
>ERZ772920.51-NODE-51-length-62975-cov-7.358678_pt1 | contig 62975 bp, 61 predicted proteins | sample MGYA00511469_ERZ772920 | MGnify/ENA primary metagenome ERZ772920 (study PRJEB29015, sample SAMEA2738069) | human oral metagenome | biome: human oral; feature: human-associated habitat; material: saliva | place: China | collected 2216 ... | reverse complement strand
AAATAGAAATAAGGGAACAATACCGAATGACGGTAGTTACGGAGACATGGCAAGCCCGAGCGATAGTCGTGTAGTTCAGGCCTTTATGTACTTAGGACTTAGACACTTTTATTGTAAAGCATGCGCGCCTGATATGCTTTTGTCTTGCAAAAAAGACGGTAGCGAGGCATTCTCCACCGTCTTTAAGTTTCTTCAACACATACTTCGCGCAGATACTCACACCTCTCGGTTACAATCACCCCAAATATGTGTTCTTTACTCTTTGTAATAAAATATCTTCTATTTTCGAATCCTTAAGTGCTTTCTTTATTTCACATCCCCAGATAACGACGACCTTGATGCCGGATTTTCGCAACTCTTCATATACCGTTTCATCTCGTTCAACATTTTTACGTAACTTCGTTTCCCAAAATTCGCTTCTTGTTTTCGGTATTGTGGACAACTTACAACCGCGGTGCATATGCCAAAAACAACCGTTAATAAATACGGCCGTTTTATGCTTCGAAATGTAAATGTCCGGCTTTCCGGGAAGATCTTTATAATTAACTCGATAGCGTATTCCGTGATGCCATAAAAGTTTACGGAAGTATATCTCAGGCTCGGTATTTCTGCTTTTTACTCGTGCCATATTCTCACTACGCGTCATCGGTCTTTTCTTCATCATACAAACCGCACCTGCAAATTCAATTTAATAAATTTATCGTCTCCGTTCTCATATATCGTTCCGAATCCGTGTCTGCTCGTAGAAGCGGTCTCATATTTCGTATTATTCAAAAGATAGTCTTCAAAATAGTTCCTGTTATATATGTGATAAGCAACCACATCGCCTTCGTGAGTAACAATAATATATCCGCCCGAAGCTTCATCCCGTCCGTCCCACTCGACAGAAGGTCTCATTCCCAGTGCTACAGCCGTCAAGAACTTTTTAAACTTATATTCATAAGCTTTTATATTACCGTACTCCATCGGATTCTCCGCTTCCAGCCTTTTTACCAATTCCGAACAAAGAGTGCATCCGTCCCGATAGTAATAGAGCAAGGTTTCAGCCAGAATTCGATCCATCCGACTGTCGATTAAAACAAGATTATCATTAAACACCCGATTCTCGGTACCGAAATAAGAAATCCCAATTCCCGAATCTTTCAATACTCTTAAACGAGCTCTCACATCTACGTGATTTTTGTTGCCGCGCACCGTATAAAGAGCGTTTACGTCTTTAACAATATTGCCCTTTTCACTATCTAGTTTATATATGAAGTTTGTCGTCCGCCCCGCATTCAACAAAGTAGACAATCCTCCTATTTGGGACTTTATGCTAAATCCCACTACGGGACGATATCCCGTGTGAATATCGATAAGTCCCACTCGAATATCCGCTTTGTCTTTAGACTTCGCCTTTATCTGTCCGCAAGCTATATTCTTCATAAAGGTTTCAGTTCGTTCTACAGGAAAAGCCCCCTTCTTCCGGCTATCCGATAATTCATTCAATAGAACTGCCGACTCGATACGGAATTTATCCCGCAAAACGCATGCTACTTCTTTTCCGTCAACATAGATACGTACTTTCTCTCCGGGGGTGCACTCAGGCACGCTGTTTTCCGATATATATTCATGTACACTGCTCTGTGCTTCACTGCGTACAACTTTAAATACGGGAAAAAACAAATTTTCAAGCTTTCTTAAATGCTCGTCGGCAGCATAAAGTTTACCTTCAGCCAACAATTTAAACAGAACATATATCTCGGACCATTCCCCTTTATTTCCTGTCAACATAAAGACACCCCCTTTAGCAGTAGCTTCTCTTACCTTCCGCTATATTCCCAACAGTGCTTACCGCATCAAGCTGTTTTTTTATCTTCTTTGCAATAGCCGCGATTACGGGTACGGTCACGGAGTTGCCGAATTGCTTGTACAAATGCGTATCGGCAACGACAAAGCGGAATTTATCGGGAAATCCTTGTAATCTTGCCCATTCCCGCGGCGTCATCTTTCGGACATACTCCCGATTGACCTCACCCTTTATATGAGTCGTCGGTGTAAAATCCGATAATCTTTTATCTATTATCAAATTCCGTTCTCTTCCCATACCGCCGCATACAATCGCACCGGCGACTTCATCATACGCCCTTATTTCGTACCCGAAACCGTTCCCTTTCGATTCATGTCGCTTCTTATGTCGACGCAATGATTCCAGATAAACATCGGACAAGTAGTACCGTGACGGCACTTCATTTTCTTCCACTATGTCCCGTATCGTCTTATCAGGATCCGTAGACTCGGGAAAGTTGAAAGTCTGCGGTGCAATATCATTTCTGAATGCGACGATATATATACGTTCCCGATGTTGAGGAACTCCGAAATCTTTGCTGTTAAGTATCTTTGAAAATACGGTATATCCCAAATCTTCCAATACCCCGGTAATAACTTGAAAAGTACGACCACGATCATGGTTGACAAGGTTTTTCACGTTTTCGCAAAATACGACTTTCGGGTGTTTCTCTTTAATAATCCGAGCCACATCGAAAAACAAGGTCCCTCTGGTGTCTTCAAATCCGCGTTTTTGTCCGGCCAACGAAAATGCCTGGCACGGAAATCCGGCCAGCAAAATATCATGATCGGGAATGCTTTTTTCATCTATTTTCGTTATATCTCCCTGTATAGCGAAATTATCCTTAAAGTTGGCTCTGTATGTTTCCTGAGCCTTACTGTCCCATTCACTGACAAACAACGTAGATATATCCTTTTTAAACGCTTGTTCAAATCCCAATCGAATTCCTCCGATTCCGGCAAACAAGTCAATAGACCTATACACGAAAAACCTCTTCCCTTCACTCGCATATAACCACATAGAGGAGAAAGCACGAACAATAAGCCAGCCGTGCTTTCCCCTCTATATTATAGCATATCAATCTTACTTGTATCAGGTCTCGCTTACCGAAACTTCTATCAAGTTGTATCGGTATAAAATCACCTCCGTTTTGCCTCCCCACTAAAGCAAACGAACGGAGTGTAAGCCTGTCAAATCCACCTCAAAAGTAATCGATTGAATTCCTTTCGTCATCATGCCGTTGTCAAACGATTCAGGTGTTATACGAGGGAATGTATTCTTCTACCTCGTATTGCAACATTTGTAAAAGTATAAACCGCTTTCTGCGTGCACTCATGCCTTTTTCAAGCCCCAATATATCCAATTAAATCTTCCATAGTTCTTTTATGAACATATTTTATAATGAAATTTCTACAAGTTCGCCATTATCCGACTGCTTAATACCAGCCTCTTTTATCATAAAATTGCTTGTCAATCGGCATAATTAATTGTTTATCATTTTGTGCATCTATTGCAACAATTTCCATAGGCTGTCCGTCAAATAAGTCAATGGAAAATCCGTAAGCAAATGTATTTCCTAAAGATTGCATATATGAATTGGTAAGCGGCTCAGGTTGATATACAACTCCGTTCTTTTTTATAACCAAATGTTTTATTAACGTTCCGGGCATTCCCGGAACGTTGAGATAATACGGAACAATATATACTTTATCTTTATCCGCTATAATAGACTGTCTGGTTTCTTCATCAAACGGAATATAACTTTGTTTTTCTTCATATTCTCCGTGCCGATATAAACTGTACGGTGTATACAGCAATAATCGAACGGATGATTTTATCCCGTATTTCAGTGCATCCTTAAATGATGAGCCTTTCTCGTATAGATCATAGGACAATCTTTTTCCCTTATCAGCCTCTAACTTAGCTTTATCAATATCTTCAAGCGTCAATGTCGACAGGATCGTTTTCATTCCTGACAAACCCGATAATGAAGTTTTTGATACCCTTTTACGGGCCGCTTCATTCACGAGCCTTCTCATATCCGCATCAAATGATGCTGCCTGTGTGAGAGGTATACCGTAAAACGTATCATTAATATCGGCACCGGCATCCAGTAACATTTTGGCGGCCTGTATATTTCGTGTGGAAACAGCCAAATATAACGGAGACATATTTCTCTTCCCCATTATAGTGCCGCCATCGTTTACATTCGCACCCGCAGCTATTAATTTATTTATCGCCTCCGTATTCATTGAAGCAACGGCAGAAAAAATAAGGGATTGTCCCTGCATTGCCGTTGCATTGGGATTTCCCCCTTCATTAAGATATTGCTCTATCAGTTCATTATTTCCGGCAGTTATTGCCAAAACGACATCGGGAACGGAAACCGCCGCATAAGAGATATTTGAAAACATTGCCAACATTACACCGGTAATCACGATTTTCTTCATTATATATCATCCTTTCATTTATTAAATACCTGTTACAATCCCCGGTTCCCCATCCCCCTACGGCCCAATAAGCACGAAGTACAGTGCCTCGGGGTAGTCACGTCTCATGTCTTTCAGTTGTTCCGAGAAGCGTTTGAAGTAGTCGGCGAAGACGTGTATGTTTTCTACGAAAAAGGCTTTGTATTCTTCGTCACTGAGAACTAAGTCTTTTAAGCCTTTAGGATTTCTGTAAAGCCAATCAATATCGAAGGTGACGTCGCCCACTTTTCCCCGAAGTCCCCCGTAATAGCGAGGATCCGTGAAGGTACAGGCCGGAGTTTTCAGCATAGTAGCCGTAAATTCGTCCAAGCGTTCAATGAGTATGTCCAGTACGGAAATGTCCTGAGAGTTCCAGCCATAGTGTTCAAAGCGTCCGTCTCCGTATTCAAGGCCGCCGCTCTGGCTTTCATAGTCACAAATCCATTGTTCAACCAAGCTTTCCGACAAAGGGCCGTCAATACCGCAAAAAGCATCCCAACAAGGATAGAGTTCTTCTTTGTGCCAGTCGTCCGTAAGGCTTATACAGTAAAGGCTCACATCTCCGTCTCTTTCATCATAAAAGGACAGGCTTTCAAATTCCGGTGTGACACGATACTTTTCGCCCTTCCATGTAAGGTATGTATTTTCTTTATAGCCGTCCGAATATTGCATATACGCCCCCAAATATAACTATCCTTATGTTTCATCCGAGACTTTATTTAAAAGTTCCTTATTGTGACAATACGTATAAATATTATATACCTTATCGTGTTAATTAGTATCTATATATGAGTATAAATCTATCTTTATTATCACGCTATGATATATTCAAATACATTAAAAGGACTTAGAAAGAGTTTCCTCTATCTAAGTCCTTTCATTTCTAAGCTATCTCCTTACGCTCCCTCATATACGAGGTTGATAATGGTCAGCGTCGTTTCGCACGATTTAACAAGGGACGGAATGGGCAGGAATTCATAGGGGGAGTGGAAGTTCATGCCGCCTGTAAAGTAGTTGGGCGTCAGGATCCCCTTGGTGGAGATGAAGGATCCGTCCGTACCGCCGCGCATAGCAATGGTTTTGGGCGTAATGTTCAGTTTTTTCATCGCTTCGTAAATGTAGTCGATGGCCTTGCCGTTTTCATCCGTCAAGGCATCGCGAATGTTGCCGTACGTATCACTCATGTCGAGTTCAAAGCGAGCTCGAGGATATTTCTTCGCCATGTCGTCTACATATTTACGAATGCGTGCCTTCTTTTCTTCGTATTTCGCTTTGTCGTGATCGCGAATATTCAGGGTTACTTCAGCTACGGACTGGTTGGATTTCACAGCTTGGCACCAAATATAGCCTTCTTTTCCTTCCGTGCATTCCGGCGTTTCCGTCCTGTCGAAGAGATTCATAAAGTCTACGGCCAGAAGGGTCGGGTTGAGAAGGACGCCTTTGGCACTCATGGGGTGAGCACTGACACCATGAATGGTCACGACAGCCGTACCGGCGTTGAAGGTTTCATAAACAACTTCACCCAGTTCGCACGAGTCGATGGTGTAGGCAAAGTCTACGGGAAAACGGGAGAAATCCATGTTTTTCGATCCGTAGAGGCCGCATTCTTCATCAGGTACGAAGGCTACGTAAATATCGCCGTGGTAAAGATTTGAGTCGCTTGCCAAGGTGTGCAAGGCCGTCATAACATTGGCTATAGCCGCTTTATTATCCGATCCGAGGACACTCGTACCGTCCGTAACGACAATGTCCTGCCCTACATAAGGCTTTAATTCGGGATGCTCAGCCGCCTTCATGACCAAGTTTTTTTCTCGGTTTAAAACAATATCGCCACCGTCATAGTTTTCTACCGTATGGGCATGAACGACGGGCGACAAGTTGACATCTACCGTGTCCAGGTGAGCGCAAAAGCCGATGGCCGGTGCCAACTTTTTATTCGGCCCCAGGCGTGCGGGAAGACGTCCCGTAAGAACGCAGTGTTCGCTTAAATGTAAATCGACAAGGCCGATTTCTTCACATTCTTTTTGTAAGAGTTTAGCCATGTCCCACTGCCCTTTTGTGCTGGGAACCTGTGTGCCGCCGTTCGGTTCACTTTGAGACGGTACTCCGATATAGCGGTAAAATCGTTCTGTTAATTCTTGTGTTAAGTCTTTCATATTCTTTCCTTCTTTCATACACCGGGTACAGTATTTTCTATGTTAGAAGTGCTTTATGAAATAATGTTAGAACATTTGACGCGGATATACATAGTCTGCCTGGAAGCCCAAAGGAATACCGGCTGCCCAGAAGAGATACAAGGTAATGGTCAGAACGATGAGAAGTGCAATCGTATACGGAAGCATAAGGCTGCTCAGCGTACCGACACCGGTCTTTTTGTAGTATTTCTGGCAGTAAATGATGATCAAGGGATAAAAGGCAAACATGGGCGTGCATACGTTAACAGCCGAGTCACTGATACGAAATGCCGCCTGAGTCAGTTCGGGTGCAATACCGACGGACATGAGCATAGGCACGAAGATAGGCGCCAAAATGGACCACTTAGCCGAGGCGGATGTAATGAGCAGGTTCAGTAAGGCAACGAAGACGATGATGCCGAAGACCGTAACCTGCGGCGGTAAGGCCAAGGATTTCAAGAATTCCGCACCGGCAATGGCAATGAGAGCCCCCAAGTTGGACGCACCGAAGGCATACATGAACTGGGCTGCAAAGAAGTAGAATACAATGAGCTGTACCAGTGTATGCGTAATGTCTTCCATAGACTTCGTAAAGTCCTTGGAGCTCTTAAAGCTGCCGCTCAAGATACCGAAGACAATGCCCGGTACGGCAGCAAGCAGAAAGATAATGGCTACAATGGACTGCATGACGGGAGCCTTAAAGCTGGCAATGTTTCCCGCCGGGTCACGCAAGATAGAGTCTTCCGGCCAAAGAGCTGCAAAGAGTCCGACAAGCATCAAAATGAGAACAAAGGACGCAATGTAGAAGGCTCTGTTTTGCTTAGGCGTAATGACATCGACGGCATCTTCCGATACGTCAATATCCGCATCCAAGGGGCAAGCCTTACGGCACCACGGTTCGGTAATTTTTTCCGTTACCCACCAGCAAACGGCAATAACAGGCACTGTCGCCGCTAATGAGAAGAAGTAGTTACATAAAACATTGATTTCGTATGTCGGGTCAATGAGTTGAGCCGCCATTTGCGAAAATCCCTGGATAACCGGGTCGATAGCCGACGGCGTATAGTTGGCTGCAAAAGCTCCGGCAATACCGGCAAAGGAAGCCCCTACACCGGCCAAGGGATGCTTACCCGATGCGTAGAATAAATAAGCCGCCATGGGGATGATGATCATATAGCCGCTATCGGGAGCTAAATGGCTGAGCATACCGACGACGATGACAATAGGTGTTAAGAGAAACTTCGGTGTTACGGCCAAAAGCTTTTTCAGGCCCGTTGCAATAAAGCCCGACCCCTGTGCGACGCCGATACCCAAGGTCGCCACAATAACCATGGCCAAGGGCGGGAAGCCTGCAAAGTTGCTGACCATCTTAGTCAACAGGGTCGCCAGCGATTCGGAGGCCAGCATATTGGTAATCGTAATTTCTTTACCTGTTGTGGGATGAATGTATCCGAAATGAATTTGTGAGAATAAAGCCGATACGACACAGGTAATAACAAAGGCTGCAATAAACAGCATGGTAATGTCGGGAATACGGTTACCGATGCGCTCAATGGCGCCGAGTATACCGCCTGTCCCCTGCACTTGTACGGTGCTGTCGTTTGAGTTTTCTTGCGACATAACAGGTCCTCCTCTGTATAAAAACAAATGTGCACTTAAGTCAGTGCTTCTTTTATAGTAGTAGTCACGTATTTTCATGTCAATGTACTTTTATGAATATGCATATATTCCTGATACCTATACCATTACGACAACGTTGAGGTCCCCCTTTTCATCTTGATATACACCCTCATTCATGGTAAACTATTTTAGTACGACATATATGCGCCTATAGCTCAGGGGATAGAGCACCGGTCTCCGGAACCGGGTGCGCAGGTTCGAATCCTGCTAGGCGCACCATATTAAAAGGCTCACTACTCGGTTAGTGAGCCTTTTTTGAAGGAGCGTTCCATGGATAAGCGTGCTCGCGAACAACAGACAATGGAAGAAATGATTAAAATTTATTGCCACGGTCTTCACCATACCAAAAAAGGAACTCTCTGTCCCGTATGCACAAGTTTGCTTCAATATACAAGGGAACGAATCGCCCGTTGTCCTCATATGGAGACAAAGACCTTCTGTGCTTTTTGCAAGACTCATTGTTACTCTCCGACACGACGCGAAGAAATTCGTGCCGTCATGCGCTACAGTGGTCCGCGTATGATGCTTACGGCACCGGTAGCGACACTGCACCATTTATACCTGTCCATTCTGCACAAGCTGAAAGGTTCAAAACATAAATATTAGTCCCCGAGTGAAACACAGATATACGAAAACCCCGACTCCTATGAGCCGGGGTTTTATCTATTTCCTATAGTTTTCGTTCAATGGCAATGGCCTTACAAATATCCGAAGCCGTATTCTTTCCTTCTCTATGGTCGCTGGGCGTACGGGGAATGGAAAAGGTATAGCGACCGTCATGAAACTGCAGTTTAAAGTGAGGGCCTTCATCAATAACGGTAAAGCCCAAGTCTTTTAACCGAGCCTGTTCACTGCTGCTCATGCGGCACCCCCGTCCGAAGAGGTCTCGAATACTGCGAGCTATCTTTTCACCTTCACCGACACGAGGATTGGCTTGCAGTAAGTCTTCAATAAGCGTATAAGGGCGTGACGTTTCTTCATAGCGGTTCTTTACTTGCGACAAGATGCTGTAAAGAAGGTCATTGGTTTCACCGTCGTAGAAATCTTTTTCTTCGCCGCGGCAGTAGAAAGCCTCTCCTGCGGCACTGTCCGCCAATGAGGCCGTCATGGCATCCAAACGGGCACGCAATATATAGTTTTGGGAACTCAATTCTTCTACCTGCTGCTGGAGTTCTCTATTTTCCTGATCAAAGGCTTCCATGTACAGGTCCAGTTGTTCTTGTGCCTGAGTACCCTCTCCGTGCAAACCTTGCAGGCTTTGCTTGGCCTTATGGCTGTTAACCTGTGTCCAGTTATAGTCGGATACGTCGGACCGAGTGATGAGCATACTCCAGATGTCGGCAATAATAGCATCGGCCATGGTTTTACCGTCACGGTTATAGTCGGCCGGAGCATGACGGCGGTAATCGGTCGTGCCGGGAAAATAGATGCCGGCATAGCCGTTGTGCACGTTATTTTCATGTGTTCGTTCCCGCAGTGCCCAAGACGTATTTTTATCTGTTTCTACCAATACATGAGCCACGCCGCCAAGTTTTTTAGCCAAGTAATTCGGAGGGACAACGGTCCTTCCGTTTTCACCGACACTCAGATAGACAACGGGAAGACTGTAGTCGGCAGTGCCGTTCATAACAGCTACAGCCGTATCTACATAGCCTTCTTCAACGATGTAATACTCACTTTGAATGGCAAAGGGTCCGTCGTTACGACAGTATCCGTTTTCCATACAAGTACGTACAATATATGGCTTATTTCCTGACGGCAGATCTCGGGGCGTAAAGGAATCGACCATCCGTTGCAGTTGAACCAAAAACTGTTTGGTACCGTCTTTGTCGATATAGATGCAATCACTTTGCCAACACTTATTACCCTCACGATCTTCCAACCGACAGGCCAGAACATCTACCTTAGGGTCCGTAAATGTTTTAAAAGAAACAGTCGTGTTTCCGCTTACAAAGACCTTATCTCCGTCACTTATGGTATATTCCAGATTTTCAAAGCCGTAATGAGGACTTCCCGTAATCCATTCTCTGATGAGTTCGATAATATCCTCTTTGATTACCGACTCTTTAAGGGGTAATCGCGTACTGAATAAGAGCATGACCGTCACCTTTCCGTTTCTTTTCCGTCGTCTGCGGCTTGTATGCCGTCGTACATGTATTTGTATTGTATCTTATATGTAATACGTTTGTCATATTACTTGTGCGAATATTCTCATATTCTTAAAATAAAAACAGGCACTCTCCTGAGTGCCTGTTTTTATTTATTTTTTAAATTTCGCCTTCTGCAATGGCATCAAGGACATCCAAGGACGGAATGAAGAAAAGCTGTCCCGTTACGGGCTTAGAGTAATCGAGGAGCTTATCGTTTTGTGTAAACATATTGGTAAGCATCTGCTTCGTTACATCCCAATAGCGGGCATAGCCGATAAAGTACGTGCCCCTTACTCCTTCACCGGGATTGGAGAAGGGTACGTTCATACGAACGATTTTGTGTTCTTCCCCGTCTCTGTTATCTTGAGCCACTACGTTATGTGCCTGCGGGTCTTTTTCGTCATCTTCCAATTCAATATCGCTAAATTTATGGCGTCCGATAAATTTTTCCTGCATTTCCGTCGGCAAGGCGCGCCATGCATCAAGGTCGTGAACGTATTTTTGAGCAAAGGCATAGGACCCGTTAATAAAGTCCGGGTCTTCATCTCCGATGACTCCCCATTCTACCGCTTCTTCATCAACCGGGTTTTCCGTGCCGTCAACAAAGTCGATAATGGCACGGCCTTCAAAATAACGGAAGCCCTGAGTTTCGTCGACTAATTCCGTTACGGGGCGCAAGAAGCCCATAATCTGGTCAACGACCATATACGTAACAGCCGGGTCCGTAGCACGAACGTGGAGAAACAGGTCCGCTTCCGTAGCGGGAGCATCCTGCTTATCTCCTTTAATACCCCGGAAGTCTTCCAATTCCTTCGGCTTTTTAGCACCCGGAAACAGGTAATCCCAAGCTTTATCGCTAAATCCCAAGGTCAGTTTCAAGTTAGCTTTATCGGCACGAATATTCATGGACCGCTTAATAGCTTGAATACGGTCTGCCATATCGGCAACGACTTCTTTTTCCGCTTCCTTATCCTGACGCTTTAATTTAAGCAAAATAAAATCTACGGCTTCACCCGCATCTTTATATACGTCTTGAGTTCTTGCAACATCAACTGCCATCATTTTCTCCTTTGACGAACACTGAAAATAAGTATCTTTAACTTCGTTTCATTATACCATTCATGAATCTGAAAGAACAACGAAAGGCTATGCTCTTTCGAGCATAGCCTTTCGTTTATCTACTATGTAATTCTCTGTCCAGCTTTTGCAGTCGTGCAATTCGATCCTGTGTCGACGGATGAGTACTGAAGAGTTTGGCAATACCGCTACCAACTCCGGCAAAGGGGTTAATGATACACATGTGAGCCGTCGACTCCGTAGCGCCGGGCAATACTCTTCTGTGTGCATAGGCATCAATCTTCGCCAAGGCGCTTGCCAGTGCCAGAGGATCTCCCGTTAGTCTGCCGCCCGCGTCGTCAGCCATATATTCACGTGTTCTTGAAACGGCCAACTGAACCATAGTCGCTGCCAAGGGGGCGATGATAATGGAAGCAAGCAAGCCGATAATACCGCCACCGCCGCCGTTTTCATCATCATTATCGCGACCGCCGCCAAAAATAGCCGCCCACTGCAATATATTAGCTAAATAGGACACGGCGGTAGCAAAGGTGGCCACAATGGTGCTGATGAGAATATCACGATGTTTGATATGAGACATTTCGTGAGCCAGCACACCGCGAATCTCTTCATCGTCAAGCATGGTCAAAATTCCTTCCGTAGCCGCTACGGCTGCGTGGGAAGGACTTCTCCCCGTCGCAAAAGCATTGGGTACGTCAGAAGCGATAACGTATACTCGCGGCACAGGTAAGCCGTCGCGCTTGGCCAAATCCTGTACAATATGATAGAGTCGGCTGTCGGAACCCACTTCTCTGGCATTATACATACGCAATACCATAGAATCACTGAACCAGTAGGAAAAGACGTTGATCCCTATGGCAAAAACCAGAGCAAAGGTCATGCCCGACCTACCACCGGCCACATACCCCAGGGCCAGAAAAATGACGCCCATGAGGGTCATAAAAAATACGGTCTTTATATTATTCATAGGTCATTCCTTCTTTTTATTTTTTAAAGTCAAAAGGTTAAACTTATACTCATATTATACGTAAAATCAGAATAAAAGTCAATTTCCCTCTATAAATGAAAAAAGCCCGCAAGGGGCTTTTTTCTTGTATTTATTAGGCATAAGATAGGGGGGAGTTTATCTATTTGCCTAATTCGCTGTGTAATACTTCACCCAACCGTTTGATGCCTTCTTCAATTCTTTCGGGAGGCATGTTCGAATAGTTGAGGCGGAAGTGGTTGGCGTTACCGCCGTTCGGGTAGAAGGGACCGCCGGGAACGTATGCTACTTGACGATCGAGTACCTTAGGCATCAATTCTTTAGCATCCATGCCTTCCGGCAAGGTTACCCAAGTGAAGAGACCGCCTTCAGGATAGGTGAAGGTAATGCCTTCGGGGAAATATTTCTTCATGCAGTCATACATGAGGGTACGACGTTCGCCGTAGAGTTTGCGAATCGTAGCTACGTGTTTGTCCAAATCGAACATATCCATGTAGTATGCCGCCTGGCGCTGGCCGAAGGAGGAGGTCTGTAAGTCTACAGCCTGTTTCAATTTAATGACTTTGTCGATAACTTCGGGGTTGGCAACCATCCAACCGATACGGAACCCGGGCATGAAAATTTTCGAGAACGAACCGAGGAAGATTACATTCCCCTTGGTATCCAAGGATTTCAAGGTCGGTACGCGTTCGCCGTCATAGCGAAGTTCACCGTACGGATTATCTTCAATAACGGGAATTTCGTATTTATTCATAATGTCCATAACCGCTTTGCGGCGTTCTAAGGGCCACGTAATACCCGTCGGGTTCTGGAATTCGGGAATAACATACATGAGGCGAACTCTGTCGTTTTCAGCCAAGATTTTTTCGAGTGCTTCGGGAACGATACCCTTATCGTCCGTCGGTACTTCGATGAATTTCGGGAAGTTCAGCTTGAATGCGTTAATAGCCCCCAAATACGTCGGGCTTTCAACCAATACGATGTCGTCTTTATTAAGGAAAATCTGACCCAATAAGGATAAGCCCTGCTGAGAACCGGCCGTAACGATCAAATCTTCAAAAGTACAGTCAATATCAAAGGCCGATTTCATGCGTTTCGCAATTTTTTCACGCAAGGGATTGTAGCCTTCCGTCGTGCCGTACTGTACGGCTTGGCGTCCTTCTTTTCTGAGGATTTCCACATCTACTTTTTCCATATCCTCAATGGGGAACAATTCCGGTGCAGGAAGACCGCCGGCAAAGGAAATAATTTCCGGCATAGTAGTGAGTTTAAGCAATTCACGAATTTCCGATGCTTTCAGGCTCATTGCCACATCAGAGAACTTCATACACAATCACTCCTTTAAATAAAATAAACGTATAACTATGATTTGAGTGTATCATAGATATACGTTTAACGCAATCATGTATGTGCTGAAAAATGCAATAATACCTTTTTTTTATCGACTTTCATAGCATCGACTAATTCGGTAATGGATGAAAATTTTTTCTCATCCCGCAGCCTTTTATAAAAACGCAGGGTCACGGTTTTCCCGTAAATATCGCCCGACCAGTCGAGGATATGCGTCTCCACTCGCCTGTATTGACGCGTAAACGTAGGATTATTACCTATATTGGTCATGGCGGGCCATTCTTTTCCGTCCAAGACGACGCCGGTTACATATACACCGTCGGGTGGCAGAGCCGCTTTCGGCGGAATAAGCATATTCGCCGTAGGAAATCCTATGGTCCTTCCCCGCCGATCGCCGGATACGACTTCGGCTCGAAGTTCGAACGGTCGTCCCAAAAGAGCCATGGCCGCTTGCATTTTTCCCTCGGCAATGAGTCCGCGTATGACCGTTGAACTGACCGGGTAGTCGGACTGCGGCGCTTCAACCAGGTCGAGAACACGTACGGGAATATGGGCATCGCCCATAGATTGCACGAGGGTCTCAGTATTGCCTGCCGCCTTTTTACCGTACGTAAAGTTCGTGCCTACGACAATTTCCGACGGAGAGAGGTATTTAATCAGACAGGCACAAAAATCTTCAGGCGATTGGTTGAGCAGTTCCTGTGTCATAGGCAACATGATGAGACCGTCAATGCCTACGGACCGTATGTATTCTTCTTTTTGTTCTACTGTAGCAAGCCTTGTCGGCTCTTTAGTCGGGTTTAAGACCGATAAGGGGTGAGCCGAAAAGGTGAGGACCAGCGTCGGCACATGCAGTCGCTTGCCTTCAGACATGGCCGTTTCCATGACTCGACGATGGCCGACATGGACACCGTCAAAGGTTCCCAAGGCGATGACGGCATGTCTGCAACCGGCTGCCGCCTCCAACGAATCGTATACGTTCATAACTACCTCTCGCCGCTAAACATTTTATGCGGCCTCAGAATATGATGGGACACATCAAAGGTACCGACACCGACCATGACATGCGTCGGGTCGTAAAGTCGAACGACTTCACCGTCGTCAAGGCCTCGTCCGGCAAAGGGTACGGGACGGCCTTGTAAAAGTGCGGCATACTGTTCTTTCGAGCAGGTTGTCGCCGCCATATGCGGCAATGCCGCATCGACGGGAAGAAGATACTTTTCTTTTTCGGCGGCCAATTCTTCGAGAGTAACCGCTTCACTAATAGAAAAGTTGCCTACACGCATTCGCAAGAGCCCGGTCATGACGGCCTGTGTCCCCAATCTTTCGCCTATATCACGAATGAGCGAGCGAATATATGTCCCCTTGGAACAGTCTACTTCTATAACGGCTCGATACCCGTCATAGGCCAGAAGTTTTACGGCATCAATGTGAATGTCCCTGTCAGGCAACTCGAATTCCTTGTTTTGCCGTGCCAATTTATAAGCCTTAACCCCGTTAATGCTAATGGCTGAATACTTGGAGGGTCGCTGTTTTCCCGCACCGACGAATTCTTTCAGTACGGCCTCCAATTCTTCTTTTACAGGCCGCGGGGCATCACTTTGTGAGACTACCGTTCCCGTATAGTCTTCCGTATCCGTCGTAAAACCGAATACGAACTCGGCACGATAGGTCTTGTCGTCATCGCCGCTGTACTCGATAAGGCGTGTTGCCTGACCGAGAAAAACGGGCAAAACGCCGGCAGCCAAGGGATCCAAGGTGCCGGCGTGACCGACTTTTTTCATACCGAAAATACGTCGCACCCGTCCGACCACATCGTGGCTGGACATGGCGGACGGTTTCAGAACATTAACGATTCCGTGTATCATAAAACCTTCCGTATTTCTTCAATTAAGGAGGATTTTGTTTCATCCAACGACTTGTTGACGGTACAACCGGCTGCACGAATGTGCCCACCGCCGCCGAATACGGCAGCTACGGCATTGACATCTACATCCTTGGAGCGCAGGCTGACACGAGTCTGATCCCCTGTGACGGCCTTCACCGTAAAAGCCACATCAACGCCCTTAATACGACGAGCATAATCGATGTAGCCACCCGTGTGTTCGCCCGTATATTTCAAGACATCTTCCGTAAAAGATATTCCGGCTATACGACCGCCTTCAAAGAGTTCTATTTGCTGTAACACTTGTGACAGCGCCCTTGTCTTTACCAGTGTCGTTTCTTCCAAGTGTTCGGAAATCCGATTGGGACGAGCTCCCGCATCAACCAAAGCTGCGGCACAACGCAAGGTATGCCCTGTCGTATTACTGAACTTAAAGAAACCGCAATCCGTAGCAATGGCCATATACAAGGCATCAGCCATAGACGGCGTAATGTCTTCTTGCCACTTCAAAAAAAGATCCGTCAGGATTTCTCCCGTTGCGGCACAGTCTGTAAGAATATATTCGCAGTCGGCAAAATGAGCATTGGATACGTGGTGGTCAATATTGACTACAAAATCCCCCAAGAGCTTTTCCGTCTCACCGGTCCGACTCGCATCCGTCGCATCGAGAACAACTCCGATTCGTCCCGCTTCAGCTTCTACATCCGAAGGGCGCAAAATATGTTGACATTCTTCGATGAAAAAGAATTTGTCGTCAATACTGTCATCAATGACGGTAACGACCTTTTTTCCCTGGCCTTTCAGCCAGAGGGACAAGGCCGCCAAGGACCCCAGCGCATCACCGTCGGGACTGACATGTGCGGTTAAAAGAAAGGAATCGTGTCGCTCAAAAAGAGCCCGCAATTCTTCGGAAGTACCATTCATAATCTAATCCTTCTTCTCAATGTCATGTAAAATCGATTCGATTTTCATGCCGTATTCGAGTGATTCATCTTCTTTAAATTCAATCTGCGGTGAATAGCGGATACCCAATCGTTTACCCACTTCCGAGCGGATATACCCTTGCGCCTTGCTTAAGGCGGCAAGGGTATTTTTCTTTTCTTCATCCGATCCGAAGAGGCTCACGTATACAGTCGCTTCCCGCAAGTCACCCGTAATCCGGGCATCCGTAACGGTTACAAAACCGAGACGGGGATCCTTTAATTCCTGCAGGATGATACGAGACACTTCCTGCTTAATAAATTCCTGTATTTTACGTACTCGTAATTCTCCCATAAGATCCTCACTTTATATTAAGCCTTATTTAGGTACTACTTCTACCATTTCAAAAGCTTCCACTTCGTCGCCTTCTTTTATATCACGGTAGCCGTCAATGGTAATACCGCATTCATAACCTTCAGCCACTTCTTTGACATCGTCTTTGAAGCGGCGTAACCCGTCCAAGTCGCCTTCATGAACGACAATACCGTTACGGATGAGGCGAACCTTTGACGTACTTGTAATCTTGCCTTCCTTAACGTACGAACCGGCAACGATAACCTTCGGCGTCGTAATAACCTTGCGTACTTCCGCACGACCGATAATATTTTCTTCGTACTTCTTGTCGAGCATGCCTTTAATAGCCGCTTCTACGTCGTTAATCGCATCATAAATGACGCGGTACGTACGCAAGTCGACGCTTTCCTTTTCCGCCGCTTTGCGAGCCGCCGTATCGGGACGTACATTAAAGCCGATAACCAACGCGTTGGAGGCCGATGCCAGCATAATATCCGATTCCGTAATGGCCCCTACGCCGGCATGAACGATGGCAATACGCACTTCATCGCTCTTAATTGCCAAAAGGGATTGACTGAGAGCTTCGACAGAACCTTGTACGTCGCCTTTGACAATAAGCGACAGTTCCTTCAGCTCACCTTGCTGAATCTGGCTGAACAGATCATCCAAGGTAACCTTCGATTTAACGCTCAATTCGGACGAGCGTTTCTTTTCCAAACGTTTTTCCGCTACGGAACGAGCCGTCTTTTCATCCGTTGCATTAAGGATATCGCCGGCTTCAGGTACATCATTCAACCCGAGAATTTCTACGGGCAAGGACGGTTCCGCTTTTTTAACTCGTTCGCCTCGTTCATTATTCATGGCACGCACCTTACCGTACGTGTTGCCTACGAGGATGGAATCGCCGACACGCAAGGTGCCTTTTTGTACGAGGACGGACGCAACCGTGCCGCGACCCTTGTCGAGGCGAGCTTCAATAACAACGCCTTCGGCCGGACGGTCGGGGTTAGCCTTAAAGTCCGATACTTCCGCAAGGACGAGGATATTTTCCAACAGGTCGTCGAGACCTTGTTTCGTGTGAGCCGAAACGGGAACCATAATGGTATCGCCGCCCCAATCTTCACTGATGAGGCCGTATTCCGTCAACTGTTGCATAACGTTGCTCGGATTAGCCCCTTCTTTATCAATTTTATTAATAGCCACGATAACGGGAACATTCGCCGATTTAGCGTGGTTAATGGATTCAATGGTCTGAGGCATAACGCCGTCATCAGCCGCTACTACGAGGACGGCAATATCCGTAACCTGGGCACCGCGAGCACGCATGGACGTAAACGCTTCATGACCGGGCGTATCCATGAAGGTAATCTTTTTGCCTTCATAACGTACCTGATAAGCCCCGATATGCTGCGTAATACCGCCGGCTTCGTGACTCGTAACGTTTGTTTTACGGATAGCGTCGAGAAGGCTCGTCTTGCCATGGTCGACGTGACCCATAACGGTAACTACGGGAGGACGAGTCTTTAGGGTTTCGGGATCATCGATGATTTCTTCGATTTCCGTCGGATCTTCCGGCGGAGCTTCCATCGTTACGGTTACACCGAATTCATCGGCAATAAGAGAAGCCGTATCGTAGTCGATCTCCTGATTAATAGTCGCCATGATACCGCCCAGGAGAAGACGTTTGATGACTTCCGCCACTTCACGGCCCAAGCGTTCGGCAAAGTCCTTAACCGTAATCGTTTCCGGTAATTCAATGGATTCGGGGTAATTTTTCTTCTGCGGTTGGTTCTGATGGAAATCATGTTGCTGACCATGGCCGCCCTTACGATTTTTTTTGTTCTTACCCTTGCTCAACGCATCGGTCAAGAGAGTCTTGGGACGACCGGCATTCTTGCCGTTACGATCGTTTTTGGCGTTACGGTCATTTTTCCCCTTGCGGTTGTTGTTTCCTTCACCGCCTTGTGTCCGGTTAAAGAATTTCGTCCGTTTGCTTTCACCGCTTTGTCCGCCCGACTGAGGTGCCCCGTTCTTACGGCTGTCCGGACGATTGCCCTGTGCCTGACTGCCGGAGCGTACATTACGGTCGTTACGGTTACGGTCATTGCCACTGCGAGAATCATGGCGGCCGTCGGCCGTACGATTGTCATGAGGACGAGCATTATTGCGGTTATCGAGACGGCCGTCATGACGGCGGTTTCCTGCCGGACGCTGAGCGCCTGCCTGGGCACGTTGCTGTCTGTTGCCGTTTCTGTCTTCGCCCTGCTTAGCACTGTCACGTTGCGTTGTATGGCGACGCTCCTGCTGTTGTCCTGCCGGACGTTCGCGACGTTCACCGTTACTGTGCCGTGTATGCGTCGGTGCAGCCGCATTGCGGTGATTATCTCCGTTCGAGCGCGCTGCCGACTGTTTCTGCTGCGGTTGTGCCGGTTTGGAACCGCCTTTAAATGCTGTATCCAAGACGGCCTTCATCTTATCATCTACGCCCGTAAAATTGGACGCTTTTATATTTTTATTTGCCAAAGCCTGAATGACTTCTTTTGTCTGTACTCCGTATTCTTTTGCTACTTCAAATACTCTTTTCGTCATCTGGTTACCCCCTCCGTACTTATTCCATCTCCTGTACCGCCTTTATCATAGCTTCGGCAAAGCCCTTGTCGGTCACGACGATTATCGCCGTCTGTGAGCGCCCCAAGGCCAGGCCCAACTGTTCTTTCGAGTACGTTCGAATCATATCTATATGTTTACGTGTGCCGAATCGCACATATCGTTCTTCATTCGTAGGACCGCTGTCACTTGCCAGAAACAACAGGGCCGCTCCGTTTTTCTTTATTTGCTGCTCTGCAGCCTGAGCACCGCATACTGTCTTGCCGGCTCTATGTGCCAGACCGACGAGATTCAATACTTTGTCGCTCATTATTCCAACTCCTTGCGGAGTTGATCATATATTTCTTCAGAAACGGCTTTTTTCAAAGACCGTTCCAACCGATGTTCTTTATACGCTTTTTCAAGACATGCCGGGTCGGCACAGACATACACGCCTCGACCCGATTTTTTGCCGGTCTTGTCGATTTCCACCGTATCTTCCGGTGTGCGAACAATCCGAAGTAATTCCTTTTTCGGCTTTTGCTCCTGGCAACCGACACAGACACGAAGCGGGATTTTTCTCATCTTCATGTCGGCCTCCTAGACTTCGTCTTCAACCGGCATGGAAGTCGCTTCATTATCGACTGCGTCGAATTCAGCCAAAATATCATCGTCTCCGGTAGCCACGTCACCGTCTTCGGCTTGACTTTCGCTCTTAATATCAATCTTCCAATTGGTGAGCTTAGCCGCCAATCTGGCGTTTTGTCCGGCTTTACCGATAGCCAGGGACAACTGGTAGTCGGGGACGACTACGACGGACGATTTTGCACCTTCATCAATCGTGACCGAAACAACCTGAGCCGGGCTGAGTGCGTTAGCAATGTATACTGCCGGATCTTCGTCCCACTTAACGATGTCGATTTTTTCGTTTTGCAGTTCCATGACAATGTTCTGCACCCGTGCACCTTTCGGCCCGACACAGGCACCGACGCAGTCCACGTTCGGATCGTGCGAGTAAACGGCAATCTTAGAGCGTTTACCCGGTTCGCGAGCCACGGAATGCAGTTCCACAACGCCATCGTAAATTTCGGGAACTTCCAATTCAAAGAGGCGTTTCAACAAGCCCGGATGCGTGCGGGATAATTGAATCTGCGCACCCTTAGGCGAATTCCTTACTTCAACTACATAACATTTAATTCGCTGTCCTACCGTGTATTCTTCCGTAGGAATCTGTTCCGAATAAGGCAATACGGCTTCAGCCTTACCTAAATCGATATATACGTTTTTTTGTTCAATTCGTTGAATAATGCCCGTAATGATATCGTCCGTACGGCCGTAAAATTCATCATATACAATATTTCGTTCCGCTTCACGAAGGCGCTGAATCATGACTTGTTTTGCTGCCTGTGCGGCAATGCGTCCGAAGTTTTTCGGCGTCACATCTACTAAAATTTCATCGCCTTCTTCATATCCCTTGTCGATAGCTCGCGCATCTTCCAGGGATATTTCATTTTCTTCGTCATCTACTTCAGCCACAACCGTCTTGGGAGACACGATGCTGTAGTCGCCTGTCAACCGGTCTAAGCGAACCGTAGCGTTGGGATTTCCGTCGTATTCCTTTTTATAAGCCGTAATCAACACGGCTTCCAAGGAATCACAGATGACATCGGCCGTAACACCCTTTTCTTTAGACAAGTATTCAATGGCACTGAGCAATTCTTTATTCACTGTTGCACAACCTCCGTTAAAAATCTATATGTAATCGTATTTGCGAAATATCCTTGCTGTCTATGGCCGCATCTTCTTCATCTATGAGAAGATGTACGACGCCGCTTTCATCCTTGCCGACAAGACGAGCCGTAAGGCTTTTAACCCCTTTGTAGGGCGTAAAAAAGTGTACATCCACATCGCGGTCCTTATAGCGAACAAAGTCTGTATCTTTCTTCAAAATACGGTCCAACCCGGGTGAAGAGACTTCCAACAAGTATTTATCCGTAATGGGATCTTTGACATCGAGAAATTCGGAGAGTTTTTCACTCACTGCCTGACAGTCCTCGAGGCCTACGCCGCCTTCTTTATCAATAAAGACACGTAAATACCAGTCCCGTTCCCGTACGTATTCGACATCGACGAGCTCCAAATCCGTTCCGGCAATGATTGTTTCTACTTCTTGTGAGACCAATTGTTCAATATCGCTTCGTTTCATTCATTTCACCAACTGTTCGTAAAAATAAGGTCCGCATAAAATTTGAGAGCGGGTTTCCACCCACTCTCAAAACAAAGTCCACAAATTACTTATGATTATACCACTTGCAATGAGTCCGTACAATGCGTAATTACTTTATCTGTCCTCGTACGTCATCCAGAACGGAACGCAAATTTTCCGACAAGGCGGTACGCAATTCATCTACCGTCTTACTGTCAAAATCGTGCACGAGATTGGGGAAATTGCGTACACGCCGTTCTGCAAAAAAATCATCACGCAACAGGTTGTACATAATCGACACTCCGCTGCGAGTCGATGCGTCATAATAGGCTACTACCATGTAAGAGCCGTTAATAATCCGCACGGCCTCAGACGGCTCAATGATCCGTTCAAAGCCGGCGTACTCAAGAGGCAAAAGATCCTGCCAGTCACCGTCGGGAACGCCCTTATTCGTTAAAATAACGGAAAAATCTTCCCGACAGTGCACATAGTGAGTTTCAATAATATGCGGCAATCGCTTTTCGACCATCTTTGCAAAGGTCGCAAAATCGTCCGTTATAAACTCAATGAGCGTAAATTCCAGCATGCCGATATCCGTACGTACGGAAAAGTCTCCCGACCCGTTATGATACACGCCTTCGACGGTCCACCCCTTGCGTTCGTTTACATACGAAAAGATGACTGCGTAATCACCATCTTGAAGACTTGCTTCGGAGAAATCCTTCCGTAATATAAAATCTCCCACCTGAAGTGGGAGAGACGCATCCATATTCCATTGTTTCACTGTTTCGATTAATCTCTCATCCATGAGTAAAAATGGTGCGGTTGGCGGGACTTGAACCCGCACGACCAAAGATCACTGCCGCCTGAAGACAGCGCGTCTGCCATTCCGCCACAACCGCCTGAAAACTAAAATTCATACAACTCTTTGTATTTCTCTTCGTTTTGCATTACTACTTTAACATATTCCCGCGTTTCTGAAAAGGGTATACTGTCGATCTCGGAAAAATTTTTATCCCAACCGTATTCCTTCATCCATTCGTCTACATGCCCGCGTCCGGCGTTATAAGCTGCCAGTGCCAACACCGTATTGCCGTCGTATTCACGCAGTAAGTAAGCTAAATACCAGGTACCCATGCGCAAATTCGTACTGACGTCATTAAGCATTTCGGGTCTAAAGCCGATCATACCCGTTTCTTCGGCAATCCACTCGCCCGTTTCGGGCATAATTTGCATGAGACCGCTGGCTCCGCGATGAGAAGATGCATTGTCCTTAAACTTACTTTCCGCCAAAACGACGGCTGCCACCAAACTGGGACGCACGCCGTTTACGCGAGCGTATTCACGAACAATATAGTCGTATTCCAGAGGATATACCAAGGTACGCATAAAGGTCTGGCGCCACCCTGAAAAGTAAAATGCCGACAGGAGAACGAAAAAGACGGCTATGACAATTGTACCGGTTCTGCTTTTTCTTCTCACTGATGCCTCCGTTTTACAAACGCATTTGTAACCTTTCCCACAAAGAACGCACTTGCTCTTTTGTATCTTCCAAGGTTCTCGAATTATCGATAACCTGTTGAGCTAGAGCCTTTTTCTTATCGACGGGAATTTGCGAATGAATCCGTAACAGTGCCTCCTCTTTTGTATAGCCGTTCCGCTTCATTAAGCGGCTTAGCTGTACTTCAAAGGGAACGTATACAAGCCATACCTCGTCGACGTACGAGTCATATTTTACTTCATACAAAAGCGGCATGTCAAGAAAGACGACAGGCGTTGCACCCTCTCTTTCAAGGCGCAAAAGTTCTTCATTCAGGGCCTCAAAAATAAGGGGAAAGAGGATATTTTCCAAGCGTTTTTTCATCTCCGGATTCCTAAACACCAAATCACCTATATAGACGCGGTCCATGAATCCGTCCGCAGCTACCGCGTCTTTGCCGAATACCTCTTCAATTTTTGCAAGACCCCGTGTTCCCGGTGCCACCACGTCTCGAGCCGTCTTATCGCAGTCAATGACAAAGGCTCCCAATTCTTTCAACATATTCGTAACCGTACTCTTTCCCGTAGCAATGGAGCCGGTCAAGCCGATTCGATACATCTCTGCCTCCTAGTGTTGGCAGTGCGGACAATAGTGAGTACCCCTGCCGCCCTGTTTTACGTATTTAATAAGGGTCCCGCACGTTTTGCACGGCGTTCCCTCACGGCCGTAAACGGCCAGATTTTCCTGATTTTCCCCTTCTCGACCGCTACCGTTGACAAAATCTCGAATCGTCGTACCGCCGTATTCAATGCCTTCGGCCAAGACGGTATGAATGGCCTGTGCCAGTCTCTGTGTTCGCTCCTTGCCGATATGATTGCAGCGGCGCGACGGGCGAATGCCGGCAAGAAAGAGAGCTTCATCTACGTAAATATTTCCTAATCCGGCCAGAACGGTCTGATCGAGCAAAAAGGACTTTACAGTTCGCGACGAAGCTTTCATTTTTTCACGCAAATAATCAGCCGTAACAGCCGACGAGTTGGCATCGGGGCCGAGGTCATCGTAGCCGGAAATGCCCGTCTTTTCACCCGGTTTTGCAAGCCACAGACAACCGAAGGTGCGCACGTCACAATAGTATAGAAAGCCCTTATCGAGGTGAAAGACGATGTGGGCCGTCTTAGGTCTGTTGTCACCTGCAGCATCATAAATAAGACTTCCCGTCATACGCAAATGAACAAGTAAATCCGACGATCCGTCCGTACAAAGGCGCAAATACTTTCCTTTACGCCCCACAGCAGTAAAAGTACAGCCCGAAAGAGCCTTTGAAAATGCCTCTACCGTCGCATTTTTTATAAGGCGCGGCAAGGTAATATCTATATGGGTAATCGTTCGCCCCGTCAATACGGGTTCCAAGGTCGCACGGACCGTTTCGACTTCCGGAAGTTCAGGCATGATGTTCTCCTACTTGGCTTCTTCCCAGTTCGTTCCCGTATGAATATCGGCAATAAGCGGTACCGACAGGGTAACGACTTCTTCCATCGTTTCTTTCAAAAGTTTTTCAATCGTTTCTTTTTCTTGTGCCGGCACTTCTAAAACCAGTTCATCGTGAACCTGTACAAGCATGCGGCTGTGCAGGTTTAGTACTTCCAATTTTTTCTGAACCGCATTCATAGCCAGTTTGATAATGTCGGCAGCACTTCCCTGAATAGGCGTATTCATAGCCGTACGCTCCGCAAAGGAACGGCGCATAAAATTCTTACTGCTGATTTCCGGTAAGGTGCGTAAGCGGCCGAACATAGTACGTGATTCGCCGGTTCGTCTTGCTTCTTCCACCAACCCGTTCATATAGTCGTGAATGGTACTGTATCGGGCAAAGTACGATTCAATATATTCTTTAGCCCGATTGCGCGTAATCCCCAGATTTCGCGACAAGCCGAAATCACTGATACCGTAAATAATACCGAAATTCACCGCCTTGGCATGAGAGCGCAGTTCACCGGTCACTTCGTCAAAAGGCACGCCGAAAACTTCCGATGCCGTTCGACGGTGAATATCCTGATTATGCTTAAAGCCGTCGATCATTGTCGGATCTTGTGACAAGTGAGCCAAAAGGCGCAGTTCTATTTGTGAATAGTCACCGGACACGAGATAGTCATACCCTTCTCCGGGTACGAAGAAGGAACGAATCTTGCGACCCTGTTCCGTACGAATAGGAATGTTCTGCAAGTTCGGATCCGAGCTGCTGAGACGTCCCGTAGCCGTCACCATTTGGTTAAACGACGTGTAAACACGCTCGGTTTTCTCGTCAATGAGCGGTTCCAAGCCGTCGAGGTACGTGGAAATCAACTTCTTCAAGGCACGGAACTTGAGTATTTTCGGCACGATCTCACTTTGTTCCGCCAATTCTTCCAAGACAGACGAATCCGTCGAGTACCCGGTCTTTGTTTTTTTTATAACGGGAAGGCCCATTTTTTCAAATAAAATAACGCCCAACTGCTTCGTCGAATTAATATTAAAGGACTCACCGGCCAAGTCGTAAATTTCCGTTTCCAAGGTATCCGCTTCTCGAGACAAGTCGGCCTTCATCTCTTCCAGACGTTCTCTATTTACAGTAAAACCGTTTAATTCCATAACGGCCAGAGTCCGTTCCAAGGGGGATTCGATAGTTTCAAAAAGGGATGACAGCCCTTTTTCTTCCAGGGCCTGTTGTACAGGTCCGTATAGGGAGTAGACGAAAGCGGCTTCGTTAGCCGTCTCATTTTGAGTCTCGCCCTTAACTTCATTCAGAGGGCGCCCGAATACTTCAGACAAATAAGTCAGGCCGTAAGCCGTACGCGTCGGGTCCAACAGATAGGCTGCCAAGGTTACATCATATACGGGCAAAGCCCCTATTCCCGCACAAAGAGCCGCCTTATACAGGGATTTCCCGTCAGCTGTCACAATGACCTCAGAGTCTTCCAAAGCCGTAAGCCACTGTCCTATATCCTCACTTTTTACCTCGTATACACCGCCTTCAACGGCTAACGTCAAGGTACTTATTTTCGAATGTCCCGGTGTATTTTCATAATGAGCCGCTAAGGCTACCGTCTGCCCCTTCACATCACGGGCCTTCAATTCTTTCAACTGCTTTAGAGTCACCGTCTCTTCAGCTTGTTCCAAAAACGCGAACCGATCAAAGGCGGCGAAACGTTTGAGCAGATTGCGAAAGCCCAGCTGTTTGAACAAATCGCGCACTTCCCCCTCCCGCGGATGGGGCAAAAATCCCGCTTCGTCGAATTCAACGGGTACATGGCAATTAATGGTAGCCAATTCTTTAGACAACATAGCCTTATCTTTATTATCCGCCAGTTTTTCACGCAACTTCTTGCCGCTTATATCATCTAAATGTTCATATACGCCCTCAACCGTACCGTATTCGGTAATCAGTTTAAGTGCCGTTTTTTCACCCACACCGGGAACTCCGGGAATATTGTCAGACGTATCGCCCATGAGGGCCTTCATATCAATGACCTGAGCGGGTGTATATCCGTACTCTTCTTGCATGACATCGGGAGTTACGGCAAGCATCTCGGAAATACCTTTTTTAGTCAGATACACCGTAATATTGTCATCTACCAGCTGCAAAGCATCACGGTCACCCGTAATAACGGACACGGACGTATTATCCGTCGGCACCTGTTTGGCAACGGTCCCGATAATATCATCGCCTTCATAGCCTTCCGTTTCCAGCACATGAATGCCTAAACATGCCAAAACCTCCCGAATGAGTGCAAACTGAGGTCGCAATTCATCGGGAGCCGGTTTTCTCGTCGCCTTATAATCGGCATATAATTCGTTTCTGAACGTATGTTTATCCTTATCAAAAGCGACGGCCACGTAATACGGATCCAAATCGGCGTAAAGTTTCAAAAGCATATTTAAAAAACCGTACACGGCATTAGTCGGCCGTCCCTGACTGTCGCTCAAAGGCGGCATGGCATAAAAAGCCCGATATAACAGACTACTTCCGTCAATAATCATCAAGTTTTTTTTCATAGTTTCACCCACTGCAGTCAACTCAAAAATTTACGTACAACGGAATAAACAATATAAATCCCCAGGATGGCCAGTAAATACGGCAAGGCAACCAGTAAAAGGCCGAAAATACCGACGATGACGGCGGCTATTAAGAAGATAATGACCGCTAAGGCCGCCTTGATACGCAAGGGCATTTTGGTGTAAATATGGACCCGCCCCTGAAGGTTTTCATCTTCTCTTACGTCCTCGGTATATACACGTCCTTCTTCATCAACGGTTTGACCCGTAAATCCGTCCCGCTCGGCACGGGACATGACCTGTACGTCCTCTTGTTGACGGGCATGGCAGGACTCGCACAAGCCGTCTGCATATACAGCTTCATTATCGCATTGACGACATTTCATAATCTATTCCTCCGACTGTTATGTCTACTCTAATATTCTTTATTCTTCATGCGTCTTTCAATATCGCGTTTTGCTTCTTTTTCCGCTATGGCCTGTCGTTTGTCATAAAGCTTTTTGCCGGTTGCCAAAGCGACGGTCACCTTGACTCGTCCTTTTTTGAAATACAAATTAAGGGGAATAAGTGTATACCCCTTTTCCTTGGTCGCACCGATAAGTTTGACAATTTCGTATTTATGTAACAGCAATTTACGAGTCCGTAAGGGATCGGTATTAAAGCGATTGCCCTGTTCGTACGGACTGATATGCATACCGACTATATAGGCTTCACCGTCATCAATACGGCAAAAACTGTCTTTCAGATTCACCCGGCCGGCACGCAGAGACTTCACTTCCGTTCCCGTAAGAGCCAAACCGGCTTCGTACGTGTCATGTATAAAATAATCGTGTCGGGCTTTTCTATTGTCCGTAATATATTTCATGCCCTTTGTTTCCGCCACGGTGTTACCTCCTGTGCTTTTTCTTTCCTTTACCCTTTCCCTTACCGTTTTTCTTCGAATTTCCTTTTACGCTACTGTGTTTAGAACCCTTTTTACAACTCTTCTGTGATTGGGATGAAGGAATCTTTTCCCTTTTTTGTCCCTTTTTTCGTTCCTTCTTGCCCGATTTTTTTTCAGTCTTTTTTCCGCTCTTTTTCGCTTTACGGCCGGCCAAAAGAGTCTGCAAATCTTCCAAAGAATCGATGCGACCGGGAACAAAGTCGATTTCACAGCGTTCCGTATCGACGGAAGCCAAGGTAACGGTCATGGCATCCCCTAACCGATAGCGGCGACCGCTTCGACAACCTACGAGGGTATATGTACCTTCGTCAAAAATGTATTCGTCATCCCGTAAATAGGAAATATGAACCAGTCCTTCAATACCGTCGTCGAGGGATACGAAGAGTCCGAAGCCTGTAATCCCCGTAATATGGGACTCATACGACTCGCCGATAAAGGGTTTCATATACTGGGCCTTCTTCAAATCCGCCGTATCTCGTTCCGCTTCAACGGCTACGCGTTCGCGCACACTCGCATGGTCGGCCGCCTTGGCCAAAAACAATGCATCCGCCGCTTTTTCTTCAGCCTTTACAACAGGGTACGCCGCATATTTACGCAACAATCGATGAACCAATAAATCGGGATAACGTCGAATGGGCGATGTAAAGTGCGTATAGCTTTCAGAAGCCAACCCGAAATGGCCGGCATTTACAGTTGCATAACGAGCCTGTTGCATAGCGCGTAAGGCTACGGTCTGAACAACTTGTTCCGCCTCCGTTCCCGCCGCCTTTTCCAAAAGAAGCTGGAATTCTTCAGGCGTCGGATTCTCTGCTGAAGGAACGGGCAGATTAAATACGGACAACACGGTTTTCATCATTTCAATCCGTTCTTTGTCCGGTATTTCATGAATTCTGAAAACCGTCGGGTTTCCCGTCCCTTCCAAGTAGGTGGAAACGGTTTCATTGGCAATGAGCATGGCTTCTTCTACAATCCGTTCAGCTACGGAACGTTGCCGCTCTTCCATCCGTAAAGGAGTGCCTTCTTCATCGAGAATAATCTTAAATTCCGGAAACTCGAAATCCACGGCACCTCGACGCAGACGCATATCTTTTAAAATCTTGGACAGGTCACGCAAGTCTTCAATCATAGGCATGAAGGGCTGCAAATCATCGGGAATAATCCCGTCTTCCAAAGCCTTCCGTATTTCCTTGTAATTACAACGTCGTTTGACACGAATGACTGCAGGTCCGATATGCCGAGATACGACAAGACCCGTTTTATCGATTTCCATAACGCAGGCCATGCTGTACCGGTCTTCTCCGGCGTTTAAACTGCAAATGCCGTTACTCAAAACTTCCGGTAACATGGGGATAACACGGTCTACAAGGTAGACGCTGGTCCCTCGCTTATAGGCCTCTTCATCAATGACCGACCCGGATTTTACGTAGCGACTTACGTCGGCAATATAAACACCCAATCGATAATGCCCGTTAGACAGGCGAACCACGTCAACGGCATCATCCAAATCTTTGGCATCTTCACTGTCAATGGTAATAAGTTGTCTATCGCGATAATCAGCCAGTCCCGCTTCAAGGCTTACAGTCTTATCCAAATCATCGGCTGCTTCCGCTACTTCGTCCGGGAAGGAAAAAGGCAGACCGTGACGTGCCATAATAACCTTTACATCCAGGTCCTTATCGCCCGTATAGCCGAGAACTTCCGTAATTTCGCCTTCCGCCTTCTGATATTCCTGAGGCCATGCCGTAATCTTTACGGCTACTCTCGCCCCGGTACGAGCGTTCAAGGCTTTATCCAAGGGAATGTACACATCTTCATGTAAACGCGGATCATCAGGGGTCACAAACCCGAAATGAGCCTGACGGTCATAGGTTCCCACCAAAGTTTCATTGGCTCGTTCGAGGATAGTTGCAATCGTCCCTTCTTTACGCTTTCCTACGGAAGACGTAATCTTAACGGTAACCTTGTCGTTACTCATAGCCGTATGTCGATTTTCTTCGGCTACGTATACGTCATCTTCTCCGTCAGGCGTGACGACAAAGCCGAAGGAACGCGTATATCCCTTATATATTCCTGTTATTTCTGCGACCTTCTCCGTCATATGCCGCTGTTTGCCTTGAAAAACCACGAAGCGTGTCTCTCCTTTTACTTCCGCAATCTACTGATATACATATAAAAATATTATATCATATCTCATGTACGTCTGCTGTTTCGGGCAACAAAAAACCTGCGGTAAGTACCGCAGGTTCCGTTGTTTAAAATGTATGCATCAATCGTCCCAAGACAAGGGTCAAGATGGCGAAAATGACGGAAAAGAAAATGGTCATTTTCGAAAGCAAGGCATCCATACCACGTGCCCGACTGCCGAACAAATCTTCCGCACCGCCGCCGAAGCCTGCACCCATTCCCTGAGTCTTGCTCTTTTGTGCTACGACAACACCGATTAAAATTAACGATACTATAGTTACGAGAACTTCCAAAAAGTTAATCACCGTACTCCTCCTTATACTCATGCTAACGCAACTATTGTACACTCTTTTCGACTATCTATCAATAGAATTTCTACCGTCACGAGCATGCACATATTCCTCCAGCTTATGCTTAATGCGCTGTAAGGCGTTATCGACGGACTTTACGGGACGATTGAGGCTCTCAGCCGTTTCATTGTACGATTTTCCTTCCAAATAGGCCAACAGAACTTGCCATTCCAAGTCGCTGAGTACCTCGTTCATGCGCAGTTCCATGTCTTTGTACGCTTCTTCATTAATGACGAGTTCTTCCGGGTTCAGGTCTTTTTCTCCGGTCAAAACATCCTGCAAGGTGCGTTCGGATTCATCTGCATAAACGGGACGATCGATGGAGACGTACGAGTTCAACGGAGCATGTTTATACCGCGTTGCCGTCTTAACGGCTGAAATGATTTGACGCGTAATACAAATTTCCGCAAAAGCACTGAAAATAGTATGCATGTGCGGCTTGAAATCGCGAATAGCCTTGTAAAGGCCGATCATCCCTTCCTGCACCAGGTCTTCCGTATCGGCTCCGACAAGAAAGTAGGCATGAGCTCTGGATTTAACAAGGTTTCGATATTTTTGTATTAAATAATCGGAAGCGGCCGCATTGCCGGCTGATGCCAGAGCTGCCACTTTTTCATCCGCCATATCCTGAAAATTTGTATCTTGCCGTTCTTCCATATCTGTCTCCTATTTCGAGCGACGTATTTTTTCCAGCTTTTCCCAAACGTCCGTATTTTTCACGCGATGGACAACTTCATTGCGGCCTCCCGTCAAATGAACCTCACTGTGCACATATCGTTTTTCTTCGTGTTTCATACGAGCTACATCTTCAGCAAGTTCCCGCGCCGATACGCGGTAGGCCCCGCTACCGAGAATCTGCTGTTGCTCGGTTCCGTCCGATGTGGCGACAAAAAGGCTGCGTCGTTCCCGTCGATGCTCGTACACAAGGCGTTCTATACGACTGTCCGCCGTCTCATCCTTATCCGTAAAGACAATGCGACAATCCTTGCCAACGGACTCTTCTTTCGCCCCTTCATCCGTGTACATGGCATCGAAAACAATGACCGCTTCAACTCCTTTTATTTTACCGTAACCCGCAATCGTATCGATCAGTCGTTGACGTGCATGTTCCAATGATTCATCGGCCAGAGCCTGCAAATCCTTCCAAGCAAAAATAATATTATAGCCGTCTATGATATAGAGATCTTTCATTTTCGCACCTACTTTTCCCGGTGTCGTTTACGAGCTACTTCATACATGAGAAGAGCTGCCGCTACGGAAGCATTTAACGAGTTAATCCGACCGAACATGGGAATGCGTACGAGTACGTCGCAATTGTCCTTCACAAGACGGGATATCCCCTTACCTTCACTACCGATAACCAATACCAGTGGCATATCGGCAGACAGGGAGTAATAGTTTTCTTCGCCGACCATGTCGGCCCCTAAAACCCAGAACCCCTGTTTTTTTAATTGTTTCAACGTAGTCGTCACATTGCCGATACGAACGACCGGCATGTATTCCACGGCACCGGCCGAGGTCTTGGCTACCGTTTCATTTATAGGGGCGCTGTGCCTTTGCGGCACCAAAACGGCATGTACGCCGGCACATTCAGCCGTACGAATGATAGCACCCAAATTGTGGACGTCTTCAATGCCGTCGGCAAGAACCAAAAAGGGCATCTCTCCCTTTTCCTGAACCTTAGCCAAGACATCATCCAAATCGGCAAAGTCAACAGCTGCAGCAAGGGCAATGACATCTTGATGCCGTACGCCCTGAGCCAATCGCTCCATGGCCCGAGTATCGACGAATTCGACGGGAATTTTCCGCTCTTTCGCCAAAATTCGAATACGAGCCAAAGGCGGCGCCTCTTTTTTGACAGTCATATAAATTTTTGTCACCGAACGCCCTGCTTTCAGGGCTTCGGTGACACTGTTGCGTCCTGCAATAATCGATGTATCCACAGGCTACTCCTTATGTGAGTCACGACTATATTTTCGTGTATAAGAAACAATGCAATTCATGATTTGCTGTAACCGTTCATCTTGTTCGGAAAGAATCAGATAGCCGATAAGCGCTTCCAAGGCCGTACTGTTGCGATATTCACTGACAGTGGCACTCTTGGGAACTTGCATCTTCGCATTGCGCGCACGGCGGCAAACAGCCGTTTCCTCTTCTGTAAAATCTTCTTTAAGGGCTTCATAAACAACGGACTGCACCTTGGCGGAAACAAATTCGGCCGCCAGGGAATGCAATACTCGGGCATTGGGTATACCCGTAGCCGTTAAGCATCGACGCAAGGTCAAGGCATAATAGGCATCGCCTATGAGTGCCAGATTCAACGAGTCCGTACGGGCTGCATCAACAGGAGGCACGTTCAAGGTCGTATCATCTGCAAAGGCTTTAAGAGCTTCTTTCTTTACTTGTTGAAACTGTTCAAATTTCACTTTTTCCAACGTGCTCCCTGAGGCGAATCTTCAATGGTAATTCCCAAGTCCGACAACTTGTCGCGAATAGCGTCGGCCAAAGCATATTGCTTCTGAGCCCGGCATTCCTGGCGCAATTCAAGAATAACATCCATCAAGGCTGCATAGTCCTTATCATCCGCTTTTCCGGCCGTACCGTTCCAGCGGTCCTCCAAGACCCCGAGAATATCCGTCATAGTCTTAAAAATACGCTTTACTTCCGAAAGGACGGCACTGTCTGCCGGTACGCCGTTCGTCGATACTTCACTCGTATAAATATTGACTTTCTTAGCCAATTCAAACATGGCTGCACTGGCAAGAGCCGTGTTGAAGTCATCACACATAGCCGTTTCAAAATCTTCCATAGTACGTTGCGCGTCGGTCAATAAAGCGGCCGATAATTCAGATTTACCGCCCGACGGCTGTTCCAACAACCACAATGTATTATCAATAGCCGTACCGAGTCGTTCCAGGCTACGAGTCATTTCCGTCAAGCGTTCGTCACTAAAATCCAAGGGACTTCTGTAATGATTGGATATGAGGAAGTATCTAAGCGCATCGGGACTGTAATGTTCCAATACGTCTTTGACGAGGAAAAAGTTATTCAATGACTTACTCATCTTTTCAGAATCAATAGTAATGAAGCCGTTGTGTACCCAATAATTGACCATAGGGCCGTGATTGCAACAAGCTTCAGTCTGAGCTATTTCATTTTCATGGTGAGGGAATATCAAATCACTGCCGCCACCGTGAAAATCAAAGGGTTCGCCCAAGTATTTTAAGCTCATGGCCGAGCATTCAATGTGCCAACCCGGACGGCCTTTTCCCCAAGGACTGTCCCAAGACGGTTCACTCGGTTTAGCAGCTTTCCAGAGAGCAAAGTCCATGGGATTTTCTTTGCGGTCGTCCACTTCGATACGAGCTCCGGCCATCATATCGTCCAAGGAACGATGGCTCAATTCCCCGTAGTGTTCAAAACTCTGAACACGATAATATACATCGCCGTCCAACTCGTAGGCATGGCCGTTTTCAATCAGTTTGGAAATCATGGCTATAATATCATCCATATGTTCAGATACGCGCGGATATTTATCGGCACGTTGAATGTGGAGCTTATCCATGACTTCAAAGTAAGAAGCGATATACCGATTGGCAATTGTATCCCACGATACTTCTTCCCCGTTGGCGGCATTGATAATCTTATCATCTACATCCGTAAAATTTTGAATATGCGTAACGGCATAGCCTAAGTGCTTCAAATAACGTTTAATAACATCCCAAGTAACAAAGGGACGCGCATTTCCCATGTGCGAATGGTTATACGGCGTAATACCGCAAACATACATCTTCACTTGTCCGGGTGTAACAGGCTTAAAAACCTCTTTTTTTCTGGATAGCGTATTATATACGGTTAATTCTCTCATCATAACCTCCTATTTAACATAAAAAGAGCCCCCATCCCCTGACAGAGACGGTGGCCCGCGGTTCCACTCTGTTTTACGACATAGTCGTAATCTTCATAACCGATAACGGCGGTATCCGGATCGAGCTACTATCGTTCACTCGACCGACTCGCGAAGGCAGTTTTATCATCGTGCAATCTGACAAGGCTTTCAGCGACCGCCTCATCTCTCTGTAGTGCCGAAGGATAAACACATTTCGGTCTTCGTCATTGTACACTTCCCTTAGGAAGCTATATATAATACATAATATTATATGACTTATCACTTTCCTGTCAATAGTCTAAAGTTTCAAAAGGCTTATATATTGCCTTTTCCAATCGCCTAATTTGACTAAGCATCTTTCCTTTTAAACTAAGTCTGTTATACAACTCTTTATAAGCCCTGTCCTTTCTTTTCTTGCGATCAGAACACCAATTTTTCGTAATTGTCGACTTCATAGGTTCAGTCCCGTCTAATGTCATATTAGCCTGTAAAATCAAATCCTTATTCAAGCAAAAGAGATTACATGCATTTAACCAATAGTAAAATTTAAAAGCATCAATTTCAAATCGAATCGGCCGTTGTATACGACTTATATTATCAGCCGCCGTTCGATTTAAAATATAACCATAGGTCCCAAAAAGATTTCTAGCAGAATATATGCATATCCCCATATCTAGTTCCTTAATCTTTTTACGATAATAGATACTCTTTTGCAAGACTACAAGACGCGGCTCGTCTGACGCTTCTACAAAATCGGCAACAGCCGAAACAACATTCATATTGAAGCTCGGTGTAAAGTAAATGTCGTCTTCACAGATAAACAGACTATTATCATCCGATTGCAAGAACATGTCATATACCGCTCGATGACTGAGGGCACAGCCGATTTCTCCGACTGACAGAAAGGTATTTTCCAATGCCGCCGCAGCTACGTCTTTTTCACTCATTCGATTGGCCATTACGGCATCGAAAAAGCGAAAATCCAAATTCTTTTTTCCGAAAATCTTCACAACATTATTGCGACGCACGAGATTGTGCTTATCCGAAATGACTACTATATCCATTATCTCCCACCCTCTCAACAAACTTTACATCATATAGTTTTTCTTATGAATTCCGCTGCAAAAACAGCCTATTTTTATGCGCACTCACAAAATTCATCATGGGCCTTTCAATATAGCTGATCCGCAAATACTCCAAGACGGCACACACAAAGAAAATACCTGCTGCCGTAAATACCATATGAACAATTAAGAACGGCGACCCGTAAAACTCATATGCCCGAATTACAGCATTCCACAACCAAGGAACAATGAGTGCATTATCATGTATTAAATAAACACCGAAGGTTGTCTTTGCTACTTTATTTAAACTTCCGTTAGAGGGGACTGTTATGTCTTTAAACACGGCAAAGATTCCCAAGGCGACCAATAGGACGAAAAAATTGGCCCCGCTGTGGGGAAAAGACATAGCCAAGGCAGTATAATCCGAGTCTTTCAGACTCTCATAATCAAAACCGATTATGGATAACCAAATCACAGCCATGCCCAAAAAACCTGTTACCTTTAATCGCCTCATTAATTTCTCATTGCCGTATACACGTATACATGCACCCATTAAGTACATGTCGGAAAACATGAATAAGGAATTCAAATAACCGCCTTTGGACTCATTCAACCACGTAGGTATGCCGTAAAACCACAAGGTTAACAGCCCGATTAAAGCAAGGATTTTTCCCTTACTCAGTTTACGCATGATTATATTTAAAACCGGAAAAACGAGATAAAGGTTTAAATAAGCTCTTGCGAATCAATTTAAAGGAGTCAACGGAAAGAGGGATTTTTTCATCAGTGTCGAGTCTACATTGTCCACTCCGAAAGCAAAAAGCGAAAAAACGACAATGGCAAGACTCCAAAAGTAAGTGCATGACAAAAAGCGAAAAACCTTCATCCAATTGAATTTCTGAGTTACTAAAAAGTAGCCGCTAATAATGACAAAAATATTGACTGCAATCTTACTTCCTGAACCGAGAAATTGAAAAATCGTTTTAGTCACACCCAGACCGGCTTCTTCGGGAATACCACCATGTACATAATAATGTCCCAAAATAACCATCAGCATAGCTACAATTCTAAGTAATTCTATATTACTCAGTCTTTTCCCGGATTCTAAAACTATTTTACCCATACTACCTCCGATGTAGTATATTTTTTCTGCCCCCAGTATATACTGCGGCGAATATATCATTTTCGCACACAAAAGGGAGAGATTTATATACGAGTTAACGTCAGTTATTATCCTGATAATCACTCCGAAATTCGTATACATTCTCCCCCTGTCTATCATTTATTCAATTAGTACTTTATTCCGCAATAAGTCCGCTGCGGCGCAAGCGCTGTACCACTTTTTCACGTCCCATTAAAGCAATGATGACGTTCAGGTCCGGACCGTGCATAACACCGGTCAAAGCCACGCGGATAGGCATGTACACGAACTTGCCTTTAACGCCTACGCCCTTTTGTACCTTCTTGAAGAGAGGCTGAACCGTATCGGCCGTAACTTCGTCCAAGGCCTCCAGCTCTTTCAAAAAGGCCGTAAGAACAGCAGGAGCCGTTTCTTCTTTCAATACGTCTGCCGTTTCTTCGTTTTCCGGTTCATATTCATCGGTAAAGAAGACTTTAGCCGCATCGGTAACTTGAGCTCCGTACTGAATGTGTTCACGCAAAGCCGTTACCATGGTTTCGACCCAGGCTAAGGTTTTTTCATCAGGATTTTCCGACACGTAGCCGGCCTTTTGCAAATGAGGTAAGCAAAGTGTTACTAACGAAGGACCGTCCAATTCTTTCATATATTGGAAGTTAATCCAATTAAGTTTTTCAATATCGAAAACTGCCGGGTTTTTCGCCACGCGGTCAAGAGTAAACATGCTACACAGTTCTTCTTTACTGAAAATTTCCTTATCGCTGTCAGGTGTCCATCCGAGCAGGGCCAGGAAGTTAAACAACGCTTCGGGCAAGTATCCCATATCCCGATACTGTTGTACGGATGTGGCCCCGTGACGTTTACTCATCTTCTTCTTATCTGCACCGAGAATAAGAGATACATGAGCAAACTTGGGAGGTTCAAATCCCAGCGCTTCATACAAAACAAGCTGACGCGGTGTATTGGACAGGTGTTCTTCCGCCCGAATAACATGGGTAATTTCCATAAGCGCGTCATCAAGGACTACACAGTAGTTATAAACCGGTACGCCATCGGATTTAACAATAACGAAATCCCCGATTTTATCGGAATCAAAAGGCACCTTGCCACGCACAATATCATCTACTTCGTAAGTTTTGTGCTTCGGCGTTCTGATGCGTATGACATGCGGTCTGCCTTCAGCCAGATACTGTTTTATCTGTTCTTCCGAAAGATGACTGCACATGCCGCCGTAAACGGGCGTTTCTCCCTTGGCCATTTGTGCATCTTTTTCGGCTTCCAACTCTTCGGGTGTACAAAAGCAGTAGTAAGCCTTGCCTTCAGCCAACAGTTTTTCCGTATATTGACGATATAGATCAAGGCGTTCCATTTGACGATACGGTCCGTGATCACCGCCTACATCAATGCCTTCATCCCAGTTAATTCCCAACCAGTGAAGGGCTTCTTTTATGTTTTCTTCCGATTCGCGCGTAGACCGCTTTTGGTCCGTATCTTCTATGCGGACGACAAAGGTTCCGTCATTATGAGCGGCTACGAGATAATTAAAGAGTGCCGAACGGGCACCTCCTATATGAAAAGGCCCGGTCGGGCTGGGAGCAAAACGTACGCGAACTTGCTTAGACATGAATCAATTCCTCCTAAATTGCATTGTACTTGAGGACCATAGCCGCCGCTTGTGCCGCCATGCCCTCTTCATTACCGACGAAGCCGAGTCTCTCCGTCGTCGTGGCCTTAACGGATACATTGCTTTCATCCATTTCCAAAGCCACTGCTATATTATGAACCATTTGAGAAATATAAGGTTTAACCTTCGGCTCTTGAGCCAACAAGGTAGCGTCCACATTGATAATGCGACATCCGTTTTCCACGAGAATTTGCTTAACCTTGCGTAAAAGGGCAATACTGGACACATCCTTGTAGGCCGCATCCGTATCGGGAAAATACGTGCCTATATCCTTAAGGCCCGCTGCTCCAAGGAGAGCATCCATGACGGCATGAACCAACACATCCGCATCGGAGTGGCCTTCCAGTCCCTTGCCGTGAGGAACCGTAACACCTCCCAAAATAAGTTTGCGACCTGCTATAAGACGGTGTACGTCATAGCCGCTACCGACACAGTGCTTAGTCGGCCCGTTTAAGTAAAACTCCAAAACGGGAATATCGTCGGGTGTCGTTACCTTGAGATTGCGCTCATCGCCGTTTAACACGACAATAGAACCCCCGCAGGCCTCGACCAACGAGGCATCATCCGTACCGCTGAATCCCTGTTCTTTCGCATATTCATGAGCCTTTTTCAAGACCGAACGGCGAAAAACCTGCGGTGTTTGCACGGCAATAAGACGACTACGGTCCAAGGTTTTCAGCTGTTGAGGTTCCGTCGTTTCCGTATCTTCCCGAAGCTTCACCGTGTCCTTTACAGGCACGGCATAAACGGCCGCATCGGCTCGTTCCATGACGGAGACGGCATTATCAAACCACTCGGGCCCGGCCATAGGACGAGACCCGTCGTGAACCATGACGATGTCGCAATCTTCGGCAGTCAATAAGAGACCGTTATATACGGAATCTTCCCGCTCGGCACCGCCGATAGCATATTTCACGGGAATAGACGGTTTTAAAGTCCTTACCACCGCTTCCACGTCTTTACGATCCCGTTCGGACACGACAATAACCGTCTCGGACACGCATTTAGCCGCAAAGAGATTGGTCAGCGTATGTTCCAGGACGATTTTGCCGCAGAGGGGATAAAAAAGTTTATTTCGTTCATAACCGAATCGTCGTCCCGATCCGGCAGCAACTACAATAACAGATACTTTCAAGCACTCCACCTGTTTCTAATCAGATACTTTGACAAAAATCATACGGCCCGCCGAAGTTTGCAAGACGGAAGTTACGGTAACGGGGACGGACATGCCGATATACTTTTGTCCGTTTTCCACGACAATCATCGTACCGTCCTCCAAGTAAGCGATACCTTGATTTTCTTCCTTACCGGCTTTGACGATAAGAACGGTCATTTCTTCGCCGGGAACACGTGCCGGCTTCATGGCATTGGCCAAGTCGTTAATGTTAAGAACCACGACCCCTTGTAATTCCGCTACCTTATTCAAATTGTAGTCATTGGTGATGACCTTGGCCTTAAGATCCCGACCGAGGCGCACCAGTTTTGAGTCTACGCCCTGAATATCGTCAAAGTCGTCATTAATAATGCGCACATCTACGTGACCGTCCTCTTGCATTTGTTTCAAAATATCCAAGCCGCGCCGACCTTTCGTCCGTTTTAATAAGTCCGCCGAGTCGGCAATGAGTTGAAGCTCTTCCAGCACGAAGACGGGCACGAGGAGCGGTCCTTCTAAAAATCCCGTAGCACACAACTCGGCAATTCGTCCGTCAATGATGGAACTCGTATCCAACAGCTTGGTACTTTCCGTCTTTTTTACAGATCTTTCCTTGGCTTGTCTGCCTAAGCGAAAGTTAGCCAACAAGCCGGACACTTCCGCTTTTTTATGCACGGCAATGCTCATTCCGGCATAACCGAAAACAAGGTTGAAGACAATAGGACCGTAAGCCCCGATAATGGGGAGCCGGGCAAAGGCGAATCCGATTAAATTAGCAATTATAAGTCCAATAAGCAAGCCCACGGTTCCGGCAAGAAGGTCCTGTCCCGAAAGAGATCCCAGACTGAATTCGATACGGTGAATAGCCGCCCAAATAAGGCGCAAAATAAAGTGAGATAAAATATACCCGACAACGGCTCCAACCAAAGCCCCGACTACATATGCAATAACTGTCAGGACTGTCAGACTGAAAAATCCCGTTGCCTCGCCTTCCAACTCGGCACTGAAAAAGGGCGTCGTAATGAGTTCATCGGCCAAGACAACAAAGATAATGGCCACTACGAGGACAATGAGCCAACGCATGAGCGTATCAGCCAGTTTATGTACCTTCACGCGACGTGCCTTACCCGCTTCCCGTTCAGCAGTGGAAGAACGTTGATCATCAGACATACTACGTCACCTCCCGCAAAAAATCCCTAATCTTTTAAAACTGTTTAATTATATCATGTATCCATGTCGCTTTCCAGGTAACCCATGGGTACAAAGCCTATAAAAATCCTTTATTTACACATTCATATACAAAGAGGGCAATTATGCCTATTTCTTATAATTCCTTCGTATCGGTTAATAAAAAATACATTCTCATGCAAAAATAAGACAGCGTGAGCTGTCTTATTTCTCTATATGCGGATCGTCATTTCTGTTACGAAAATCAGCGAATTTTTACTTGACACATTTGCATTGTTTTCAAAGCCGCTTCGTGACTTTCGGGAGTCACACCGGCACAGCAAGATGATACGACGGATACAGTTTTTTCGGGATAAAAGGCTTTCAGCATGAGGGCATTGGAAACAACACAAATATCCGTACACAATCCCATGAGTTCGATTTCATCATAATCGGCTAAAAGAGCCGGTAAATCCTTAGAACCGAACGTCGGCTTTTCCACAACCGCCACAGCCGACTTCACATACGGCTGCAAGGTGTCGATAATCTGCCAGCCCTTAGTCCCTTGAATGCAATGTTCGACAGGCAGATTCTTTCCTTCCTGAGTTTTTAGATAGTTTTTACCGTGAGTATCCATCGTAAAAACCAAAGATGCACCGGCTTTTTGAGCCGCTTCAACCTCAGTCTCCACATGCGGGACTATCTTTTGGGCTTCCTTAGTTCCCAGGCTTCCGTCAACGAAGTCGTTTTGCATATCGATAACTACTACTGCTTTGTTCATATGGCCATCTCCCGTATTTTAGTATCTTACGTGCCGCACCTCTTTGCTAGGTCTTAAAAGCTTTTTCAATCGCTTCTTTTACCGTCTTTACGCAAAAAACATCATACTTTTTTACATCTACATCATCCCGATTGCCTTCAGGAATGATAAATCGTTTAAAGCCCAACTTGGCCGCTTCCTGAATTCGTCTTCGTGCATGAGGTACTCTTCTGATATCACCGGTTAAGCCGATTTCCCCCATGACGACCGTTTCCGCATGAACGGGCAGATCTCGAAAAGATGATACGACAGACAGAGCCACAGGAAGATCGGCTGCCGTTTCGGACATCTTCAAACCGCCGGCCACGTTGATATATACATCTTGAGTCGACAGGTTGATACCCGCCCGTTTTTCCAATACGGCTAAAAGCAAGATCAACCGATTGTAATCCATGCCTACAACAGTCCGCCTGGGCACGGCAAAAACGGAACGCGACGTAAGAGCCTGAATCTCACCCATAAGGGGCCGCATACCGTCCATGACAGCGGCAACGGTAGAACCGGCCTGACCGGCCGAACGTTCGGCCAGTAAAAGTGCCGATGGATTGATCAGTTCTTCCAAGCCGCCTTCGGTCATGGTAAAGAGTCCCGTTTCATTAGTCGAGCCGAAACGGTTTTTCATACTGCGAAGAACGCGAAACTGATAATGCCGTTCTCCTTCCAAGTATAAGACCGTATCCACCAAATGTTCCATTAATCGAGGTCCCGCAATGGCACCTTCTTTCGTAACATGGCCGATAACAATGACGGAAATGCCCGTGGACTTGGCAAAACTCATGAGCTTATTCGTTCCTTCACGGACTTGAGTCTGACTTCCCGGAGCCCCGTCACAGTCACTCGTATACATGGTCTGAATGGAATCGACGATGAGCAGTCCGACATTTCTCGTCCTTGCTTCGTTTAAGACCGAATCCAAATAGGTGTCGGCCTGAACAAAGAGTCCGTCGACGTTAATATTTAAACGTTCGGCTCTCATTTTAATTTGTCCGGCCGACTCTTCGCCCGATGCATACAATACCGTACCGGCTTTCCGACTTACGGCCGCCGCCGTTTGTAAAACCAACGTAGACTTGCCGATACCCGGGTCGCCGCTCAGAAGAATCAAGGCCCCGGGTACAATGCCACCGCCCAAAACCGTATCCAATTCGTCAATTCCCGTTTGCAAACGACTCATTGATTCCATACGTACAGACTTCAATAACTCAGGTTCCGTGCCTTCGCTTCGTACCGAGGAAGCCACCCCTTTGGGAGCTTGCGGAACGGTTTGTTCTTCAACGAGCGTATTCCATTCGCCGCACTGCGGGCAGCGCCCCAACCATCGGGTTGAAACGCTGCCGCAATTGTTGCAGACGAAACGGGTCTTTATTTTCGCCATATCGACTCCTTATATCATCTGAAAATCAAGCTCTTTTCCGTCCTTACTGTCAATGCATACCTTCATTCCTTCTTTTAAAGTCCCTTCCAGCATGTATTCGGACAGCCTGTCTTCGACGAGCTTTTGCAAGGCACGCCGTAAAGGACGTGCCCCGTATGCAAAGTCGGTTCCTTCTCCGACAAGGACATCCGTCGCCTTTTCCGTCACGTCTACGAATATCCCCTTTTCTTTTACCTTATCTTCCAGAGTGTGAATCATGAGGCGAACAATATGACGTAAGTCATCTTTGGCTAACGGTTTGAAGATCAGAATTTCATCCAATCGGTTGAGAAACTCGGGTTTAAAGAACCTGCGAACATCCGTCATAATATCTTTCTTTACGCCTTCAAAGGCATGGAGCCTGTCATCTTCCGACTCCTGTCCGACAGTAAAGCCCATGGTAGGTACTTCGGACTTCAAACGATTAGCACCCAGATTGCCGGTCATAATAATAACCGTATTTCTGAAATCGACAGTCCGCCCCTTTGAATCCGTTAAACGACCGTCATCAAGGATTTGTAAAAGAAGGTTGAAGAAGTTATGACTCGCTTTTTCCACTTCATCAAATAAGATGACGCTATACGGCTTTTCTCTAACTTTATCGGTTAATTCTCCCCCTTCATCATACCCTACGTAGCCGGGCGGAGAACCGATAAGACGCGCTACGGCATGAGATTCCGTAAATTCACTCATATCGATGCGAATCATGGCCTCTTCATCACCGAAAAGGCCTGCCGCCAAGGCGCGTGCCAGTTCCGTTTTGCCAACGCCGCTGGGTCCCAGGAAAAGGAAAGAGCCGACAGGTCGCTTCGGATCTTTCAGCCCCGCTCCGGAACGGCGCATAGCTTTAGCCACGGCTTGAACAGCTTCATTTTGCCCGATGACCCGTTTATGCAACTCATCTTCCAATTTAAGAAGGCGTTGTGCCTCAGTCGTACCGATTTTTTGTACGGGCACGCCCGACCAAACGGAAACGACATCGGCAATGTGAGGACTTAAGACCTGAGGCCGGTCTTCCGCCTTTCGGGCTTCTTTTAACTTACGAATCCGTTCTTCTACCTCTTTGGCTTTATCACGCAAAGCCGCACACTCTTCAAACTTTTCGGCTGCCGAAAGTTCACTTTTTTTCTTTTCAATTTGTGCCAATTCGTCTTCCGCTGCTTTTAATTCACCCGTAGGCGCGGCATGTTCCAAGCGAACCTTAGAAGCCGCTTCATCAATAACATCAATAGCCTTGTCGGGCAAATATCTGTCAGCAATATAACGAGCAGACAACTTTACCGCATCCGCCAAGGCTTCATCCGTAAAGTGAACATGGTGAAATTCTTCATACGGCCCTTTTAAGCCCTGCAATATAGCCAGAGCCTCTTCTTCCGTCGGCTCTTCTACGCGTACCGGCTGAAATCGGCGAGTCAAGGCCGAGTCCTTTTCAATATACTTGCGATATTCATCCGTCGTCGTAGCTCCGATACACTGAAGTTCACCTCTGGCCAAGGCAGGTTTTAAGATGTCGGCGGCATCCATGGTCCCTTCAGCCGAACCGGCACCGATTAATTGATGCAGTTCATCAATAAACAAAATTAACGATGAATCTTCTTTAACCGCTTCCAAGAGTTGTTTAATCCGCTCTTCAAATTCGCCGCGATATTTAGTGCCGGCAACCAGACTTGCCATGCTCAGGGAGATGACGCGTTTATCTGCTAACGGTTTAGGGATATGGCCGTCTGCAATTTTTTGTGCCAAGCCTTCGGCTACAGCCGTCTTACCTACGCCGGGTGATCCGAGAAGAACCGGATTGTTCTTCGTGCGACGGCACAAAATTTGGATAACCCTGTCAATTTCCTTATCTCTGCCGATGACGGGGTCGACTTTTCCGTCTTTCGCATCTTTATTTAAATCGCGCCCGTAAAGGGCGAGGGGATTCTCTTTTTCAGTTCCCGTATCCGTGTCCGGAGTTTCTTCACCGCCTTGGCGGACGGGTACTCCTTCTTCAATTTCTTCAATAACGCCGGCCGTATCAATATCCATATTTTCCAATACGTGAACGGCCATACTGTCTTCTTGTTGCAATAATCCCCAAAGAATGATATCCGTTTCAATGGGCCGCGACTGTTTGGCAGCCTCACGTGAAGCCTCTTCCATGGCCAGACGGGTCTTGGTCGTTAAGACAGGGTTATCCGTCACTGCCGTACCGATTCCTACGACGCCTTCAATGACTCTCATGACATTGCCGTCCGTAAGTCCCAGTCGACGTAGGATTTTCCCGCCTTCTCCTTCTTTTTCTAAAAGCAGTCCGATTAATATATGTTCAGTTCCCACATAGTTATGTCCCATACGGCGAGCCGCATCGCGAGCATAGCGGAGAACGCGTTTTGAAGGTTGTGTAAAACGTTGTTCCATGCACATCCCCCTCCTTTCAAACCTTTCTGTTACGGCTCACGCCGTACGTACTTTTTAATGAGACTGCGCAATAAGCGAGCCCTTTCTTTTTCTTCCGAATCTTCATCATTAAATCGCTTCAGACTTACATACGCAGAGTCAACAGCAGTAACCATAGCCGCATAAGCTTGCAAATCGGCATCGATTAAACCGCTCGTTACGGCCAGACGAAAATCACTCAACAAATTGAGGGCTTCTTCCTGTTCCATCAGTCTGGCTTGAGTCAATACACCGTAGCTACGATACAGGCGATCGAGGAAAAGATCGGACTTTTCTGCCCGTAAGGCACGTCTGCACTCCCGTTCTTCCCGAACAATATGACCGACAACCGTTTCCGCCCGTTCCAACAAGTCCTCTTCCGAAATACCCAAGGTCATTTGATTGACCACTCGAAAAACATTACCTACATGCGTACTTCTTCCTGAATATACACCCGAGAAGCCGAATCCGAACTTCGTAATACCCTGCATGACTCGACGCAACTTTTTAGCTGCAATAAGCCCCGGCAAATGAAGACTCACGCCGATAAAAAGACCCGTCCCTGTCATGGCCGGCATGGATGTCAAATAACCGAAATCTTCATGAAAAGCCAACTCCGTTTGACCTTCCAGCACATTGTCGACTGCAAAGGCCTCCGAGGCAGCCTGGCGAACATTGCTTCCTGAAACAATCGTATTGATAACGAAATGATCCGTTTCATTCACTGCCAAAGAGGCTGCCGCCTCTTGACGTAAAAATAACAGCTTGCCTTCCCCTTTTTTTGCAAGAGTAGGCGTTATGATCCTGCGTGCTGCCGCCAAATCACGATTCTCATCGCTCATATCATTAACGGATAACGCTTCATATTGACCTTTACCCAATTCGTTCAAACCGGGTATGCAAGCACGTGCCGCCTCACATACAACAGCCTTATCTTCTACCGATGCCCGTTCGGGAAAGGCTCGATTCTTCATATTACGTGCCAACCGGATACGACTATCCAAGACGACATCGTCATCCGTACCTCGACTTTCCTGCCACGGCAAGACGAGAGACCGTATGTACTCATTAAACACGATCTTCACCGCCTTCGAAGCTCAAAGCTTTGATTTCATCTCGAATCCGCGCAGCCTCTTCGTAGTTTTCTTGAGCCACCATGAGCTTTAATTCCCGGCGCAGTTTCTTTATATGAGCCTTTGTCCGAAATACCTCCGTACCGCAAACAGGAACCTTTCCTACATGACGCACATGACCGTGAATCCTCCTTAAAACGGGTTGTATTTCTTCAGAAAAAGCGGTATAACACGCTGAACACCCGAATAGGCCCGTGCGATTAAAGTCGGCAAAAGTCATGCCGCACTCCGGGCAAGTAACTTCCGAGGTTACCGTAACTTCATCGTCACCGGTTGCTGTTTTGCCGAAAAAATTATTTCCCCATGCCTCAATATCCTTACCGTTTATGAGGATCCCTTCTTTTTCGGCACAGGCGGCACACAAATGTAATTCCGTCCGCTTACCGTTTTCTATTTTAGTAAGATGTACGACCGCATCGGCCTTTTTACAACTATCACAGAGCATGTAAAGCCTCCCCTTATCCCTTGGGTACGAGCTCAAGACTTTTTAAAATACGCGTAATAACAGCCATGCGTTGTGCTTCGTCATCAAGTTCTTCAAATAAAGATTTAAAAGTCTGATGCAACATAATGGCCTCTCTATTTGTTACTGCCTTATGTTTTAATAATTTAAACAGCAGGCCGTCCAGATCTTCCATAGAAATACTGACGGCAGGGCGTCGTTCCGATAAAGCAACGGGTGTACGGTCATGTTTTTTTCGCTTTTGCAACCGCACAATGCGTACGAAACCGCCGGATCCCCTTCTCGATTCGACGATAAAGCCTTTATCATTGGAAAAGCGCGTGCTCAAAACATAACTGATTTGCGAAGGCGCGCATTCCAACTCATCTGCCAATTCATTACGGCGAAGAACTATATTTTCTTCCTCTTCTTCCAATAACTTATGTAAAATAAACTTTTCTATTTTATCGGCTAATACACTCATATTATCACCTCATAAATACATTTGAGAGGTCCCTTTCATACGCTTTGACCTTACAATTATTATATTAGACTTTTTGACTTTTTACAAGAAGAATACCCCGACTAATCCGGGATGATTGACAGTATATGGTCCTTCTTTTTATAATAAATAAGTTATATACCTACGTTCGACACTGTATTGAGGGAGGCACTCATGTTAAGTACATCCTACTTTTGGAACTTGTCAAAAGCTATCTATAGGCCGCGCAATTTCCGTGAACAAAAGCGGGCTTTTTCCTTCTTTTGTATCAGTATTATGCACAAAGACCTGTTTAGAGAGTTCTATGACTACTTCGATTCATACGAACCTATGAAGGGCTTCTTTACTGAAAAAGACATTGATTTCCAAGAGAGTATGACCCGAGTTTTCCTTTATAAGAACTCGACCATGCGGGAACGCCTGACCGCCTTGGAACATCATTTCGATATTCTCCGTACCATGTTTACGGATGAGGTTATTCACGAACTGTATTGGGGCAAGGGCTACACACTCTGGGAATCTCCCGATCCGGAACTCCCCCTCGTCTGTCGCCTCATCTTCGATACGGGACAACGAAAAGAAGGGTTCTTATCCTTATATCTGTATTATGATAACGAAATGATTTACCATTTTAACTTCCGCTTCGACTATAATAAGAGCGGAGTTCCTTCCTTGTATGTAGGTACTCTTCAAGGTTCCAAAGAAGGCTTGGCGCTGACAAAAGTATTGACGAAGAAACTCTTCGGGTACAGGCCGAAGAATTTCATTCTCTACTTATTACGTATCTTCACACAAACCTTGGGAATGAAAAATTTATATGTCATTACGGATGAAGGCTTTTATACCAATAGCCATCTTCTGCGAGGAAACCGTTCAAAGAAGACGAACTTCAACGATTTCTGGAAAGATGAAGGTGCCTTCTCCGTATCAGACGAAAAAATGTATTGGGCCTTACCGATTGAAGAAAAAAGGCGCACATACAGTGAAATCAAGTCGCAAAAACGCAACCTTTTCCGCAAGCGTTACTTATTAATGGACACAATCATACCTACTTATATAGAAGCCATAAAAAGACTCTTCCGACTGGAATTTACACCCGTACCGTCAGCCGTAGACCCTGCTTCGATTACGGATAAACCGGCCGATTACGACCCCATCGAAGCACCGAAGGGGTAAAAAACTGTGTATAACCAAAAGAGTGCATGAAGCAACTGCTTCATGCACTCTTTTGGTTGTACATCTTTACCGGCAAAATCAATTACTCTTACTTTCTTCACGCCTTATATTTTTTTGCAACAATAACTCCCACTGATTCCAAATAATCTCCGGTGCAAACTGTCTCATACGTTCACGACCCGCTTGCCCCATTTGTATGCGAAGTTCTTGACTCATCATCAGCTTTTCAAGAGCCCGAGCAAAAGGTTCAACCCCGTCATCGCAAAGAATACCTGTTTTTCCATCAATAATCAGCTCATTTACTGCGGAACATGATTTATAACCGACTGCAGGCAGGCCCATACTCATGGCTTCCCCTAAAGAAAGTCCGAATCCTTCATAAGCACTGGGAAAAGCGAAAATATCCGCATTTACTAAGACGCTCGGCACATTGGTAGTAACTCCCATAAATGTTACTCGTTCAGTTAAACCCAATTTAGATATGAGGGCATTCAGTTCTTTTTTATAAATTTTACGATCCTCTTGTCCCCAAAGTTCAACATCCCAATTGGAATATTTAGACGCTAAAAGAGCAAATGCTTCAATCAATAAATGCGGTCGCTTGTGATTCTTGGTTAGGCGCGCCACAAATACAATAACCCGTCGTTCTTTAGAGGCGGCTAGTTCTGCTTGTTCCACATATTGTGGAATGGCATTGCCGATAACAACAGTCTTTGCTTCAGGCAAATGCTTTTTTATGTGATCTGCAAAAGACGGCAACAACACTTGGTTTACCGTACTTTTAGCAACCGCCTCAATTTCTTCTATCGGATAAGTGCAAAAGTAATCTTCCGGATCGCCGTGACTCATGGTAATAACGGGCGTATTTATTTTAAGGTCAATTAATAAGGATTTTGATGCAGCCGGCTGAAAAGCTACTATGACGTCCGGGCTCGTAAGGTTTAATACAGAGTGCAAATTATCTAGTAAATAATTCCGAATAAACTCATTATTTACACCACGTGCCTTGCGTTTATCAAAAGGCCGCAATACTTCACGCTTTACTTTATACCAAAACGGCATGGAAATATTCTTTCCCTCGTAATGACAAAGGTCATAGGCATCAATTCCTGTATTAAGAGGATAGTAGAAATTCCCCATACGCACATCACTATACACGAGACTCACTGTATGACCTTTACATTGCATTTCGTTGGCAAATATCGCCGTTACCTTTGCAAGTCCCCCTGTATCATTTACCATTTTTGTTAGATTGACTAGCAAAATGTGCATGACAACCTCCCCATTCTCATCTTTTCCATCAATTTTTACTAATAAAGAATATATATTTACCCTACGATCATTGATAATCTTCCGCTTGTACTATTAATTAGGTAAATACATTCAATATAATACCCCATCAAAACTTATCAATAATATCATCAGTATTTCCGCTACATGAAAGCTAACCACACACGGTGCTATACTAAATACTTATCATTATTTGCTCCGGGTATTTTCACTACAACATTAATCGTCTCATCTTCCAGACATTCAAAATCTGTTACCTCATGCGGTTCCATTACAATAATATCCCCGGCACCGTACTCTACACCATTCATTTTAACTCGTCCCTTAATAATAACGGTATACTCTGTCGCAATTTTATGGTAATGAGCCCCTTCATAATCCCTCTCATTATATCGCTTTACAGCTACTTCACAATCATTCGTCTTAAATAACGACGGTTCAAAGTTACCAATAAACCATCCACCAATCATCTTATTTAAATTATCAATTTTCATATCTAACCCTTTCAATAATATAGTTTTAAACCCTATAATCCTATTTTGATCATATGACATATGACAAAGGAGGCGCCGTTCGACGCCTATTATTTTATCTATTTACTTTGCAAGCTCTTATTATATTCCATAATATATTCAGCTAGCTGATGTTCTGTTTTCAATGGATGGAATTGCGCGCTTTCAATTTCTTTTACCATAATATGTTTTTGTCGTAGAATCATCTCATTTAAGCTTTGGCTAATATAGAAGTTACCATTAATCAAACGATCTTTACGGATAACATCTTTAGCACAAGCTATAAAATCAGATCCACATTTAAAATAATAAAACGAAATAAGAGCATATCTACTAATTGGTGTTTTCTCAGAGAATTGAGTTGGCTCACCATCAGCATTAACTTTTACAAAAGAATATCTAGGATGTATCGAATTAAAACATACTACACCCGCATCAGCATGATTATTTCTAAACTCATCAATAATAGCTAGACCAGATGCATCCATGAAATCATCAATAGCCATAATTAATAATTCTTCATCAGTATCAACATATTCGCTAGCTAATAAAGCCGTACAGATTGCACCCTTTGTCATACCGGTAATCGGTATAATCTTAGCATTAGATACCAATTGAGAAATTACACTGTCCGTACTATATTGTTTAATTTCTGTTTCTTTCATACAGAAAATAATAGATTCCGGATGTAATGCTTCGGCAGATTCAATTTGTTTTTCTAAAATTGTTTTGCCCTTAACTTCGGTAAGGTATAACGGATAATCTTCCTTATTTTTATCAGAGTTGCCTCCCATTAAAAATAGAATATTCATACTACACCCCCTCAATTTGAGCAATCCGATCCTTAATCGCATCATAATTAACATCATCCACAGTTCGAATTGTCATAAGATGTCCATTACTTGCTAAAGCCGCTTTAATGCCATTATCATTGTCTTCACAAATTAAACATTCATCAGGCTGTAACTGTAGCTGCTTCATCGCTGTTTGATAAATTTCAGGATCCGGCTTCGGTTTTTCTACATCTTGATTAGAAATAATGAAGTCTAAATATGAATCTAAACGTGCATATTCCATCATCATCTCAATCGTCATGCGGATTGAATTGGAACAGATTGCAATTTTATACCCGTCAGCTTTCAGTTTAGATAATGCAAATTCGTGATTAAAACGTGGACGACAATTTTCATAAATCATGCGTGTCGTATATTTTTGTTTCATCTCATTGATAAAACTATGTAAGTCGCGTGGCAATCCCTTTTCAATGGTCAATTTTTCTAATTTTTGACGTGTTGAAAGCCCATCATACATTGATATATGTTCTGCTCTTGTTATTGTATAACCAAATAATCCTAGCGCTTGATTTAAAGCCTCATAATGCCATTCTTTAGCATCAATCAGCACCCCATCCATATCAAATAGAATGGCCTTTATTTTCTTCCCCATAGAAAAACTCCCTTGCTGTTTCCGGATAATCAGTACATAACATTAAAGAATCCGAACTAAAATGACTACACTGCTTTATAATTTCCCACTGCCTTTTTATATCGCGTTTGTGTAAATCGGCCGACACAATACATACGGACTTACCCATTTCTAGATATGTATCTACTAACTTGTTGTCATACCAGTCCGAATTAAAGCAATCCAACCATATACCTTTAGCTTGATCTAATAATACAGCCGGTGAAAGTATATCGGATAAACCTGTAAAAACAATTAATTCTGTCTTCAATTGCATCACCATATCCGGAATAGACATGTCGAATGTAAAATAATTTGTATGGTTATATTGATTCAATAAGCGGAAAATTTCTTCAGCCATTCCATCGGCTTTTATGTTTAGTGCTAATGGTAGATTACGCCCATCCATGATTTGTAATACTTCTTCAAATGTTATTTCATTACCTTGAGGCATATCATGTGAAATAACAAGTTTCCCCTGTATATCGCGTATGTCAGTTTCTGTGCCATATCCCAAATCAAATGAGCGATGGAATGCTACCTCTTGATTACGTTCTTCCTCAGATTTCCAATAACCTCGATGAGATAAAATAATCATTTCATCACCTTCATTTTAATATGTTGAGAAACCGGATGTTGTAAAAAGAATTCTAAATCTTTTGGGATTCCTAATCCATACATACCATTGTACTCCTCACCAATCCCATAAATACCAATCTTCTTACCTTCTTTAATTAGATAGTTATAAGCAGGACAAGTATAGAACTCACCATTTACGCGAATATCATCCGCAATCATTTGATTAGCTGCACGTACTAAATCACGACCATGCTTAAAGTTAAAGATTCCTACAGTCGCATCTTCGGAAATTACTTTCTTTTCTGCAGTTTCAATAACAAATCCATCTTCATTAGTGCGCGCATAAGACCATTTAGGATCATCTGCTTTCATCGTCATAATCATGCCATCTAAATCACGTTCATTCATAGCATCTAAATACCCATTGATATCAATATCAATATATTGATCGCTATTCGCATTCATCAATGGTTCGTCATTATCAAAGAATTTTTGTGCCAATAAAGCTGTGCACACTTGTCCCTCAGTAATACCATTGATACCAATTATCTCAACATTTTTAGCATACGATTTTAATTTAGGAATTAAATCATATTGATCTATATGTGCTTGTTGTGCCACGAAAATAAAACGATGTTCGTACTTAGGTGTCAAATTATCTACTACCACCTTAATCATAGGAACCCCATGAACCGGAATCAGCGGTTTCGGCAACGTATACCCGGCATTAGCAAAACGAGAACCTCGTCCAGCCATTGGCAATACAATATTTAGCATATTCCCCCCCCAAATATATTTCTAAAACAATTATGAGTTGATAAATATAACAATCTTAATTTCTATTATTTTGAATAAGATCGACCTGCACAAATATTTATTTCAAAATTACCTATGGAAAGACGAATAGAGAATAATTTATATAATAAATACATAAACAACTGTATCTTAATATAATTTTTATTCGCCTTAAATCTAATAATACGATTTAACTTAGACTTCAAAGACAAATAACGTACAATTTCCCAGTTGTCATATTCAACAGCATATGGAGTTAATCCCTGTTGATTCACAATATTTAATAGTACATGTTCAGGATAATATATCTCTCTTATCGTTTTTAAAGATTCTAAGATACTGTCAGTACCTGCCATAATAGATGAAATAACAGCTGGTCTTCCCCAATAAACTAAATCATTTCCTCCTAAATATTTAAATCCATTATTTATAGTTGCTAAATTACCCACTATAGTAAAATAAGCACGTTCCAATTCTTCTTCAGTTAAATAAGATATATATTTATTAATATCTAATTTTTCTAGTAATGCTATATCCGGCCTAACCATGATAATAAAATCATAATAGACATTATTTTTTAAAGAATATTCATGACATAAAGAATAACTACTCTTCATACTATGGTATAAAGAATAAATACCAAATAATGATGTTTCACGTTGAGTACTAGTAATCTTTACATTCCCCATATCTTCAACATTTTGTTTTTCTATCAAAATAGATTTAAATGTGCCATAGGTATCAATAATAGATTGCTCTGTTACTATACCATCTATATTTTTATTCTCATGATGAGTTATTGTTTGATGATTTAATGTTGACCAAGTATGCATAAATAAATCACAATCATATTGGTCCAACAAATTCCTTTTTAAATGAGGTGCACAACGTTTAAATGTCCTTAAATGACCAAAAAAACATATTGCTATTTTCACTAAAATACTCTCACTTTCCTAGATATGAAATATGATTTATAAGTTATAAGAATCTTTTTAATAAAGAGTTTAACTTAGATGATAATTCATCATAACCAAATGTTTTACGTGCGTACTCTTGACATTTCTTACCTTTACTTACTAAATCTTTATCTGACATCATTTTTACTAAAGCTTTAACCAAAGCAATAACATTTTCAAGTTCTACAACAGTACCATATTTTCCCCCATCAGTAGTATCTATAGTAAATTCACTATAATCTGTAATGACTGGATAAGCACCGAAATACATGGCTTCTAATGTTACCAAACATGTACTCTCATATCGACTAGTCATACAAATAATTTTAGCTTGTCTACAATAAGTATAAAGTTGCATTCTATCTGTAATATTTCCAGTCATTATAATCGAATCTGCTTTTTCTGGGTATCTTTCTTTAAAATTCTTTACAGTTTGTATAAATGCTTCCGTCGATGGTCCAATAAACATAAACTTCCATTTTTTCACAATATCATTCGGAAGTAATTTAATAGCATCTAATAATAGCTCATTATTTTTTACATGCTCACCTAATCGACCAACAGTAATAACAATATTTTCTTTTTGAATAGAATCTATTGCACTCACATCTACATCTAATGTTGATACACCATTAGGTAAATATCCTAATCTATTTTTAAATACAGATAATTTAGAAAGTGCATCATAATAAGACTTTGTTTCTACTGTAAAAAAATCAACATATTGGCTTTTTAATTTTTCTGCATAATTACGAAGCCACATACATGGCTTATTACCACAAAAATGTTCAAAGCCTCCCATACCCATATCTAATTTACTATAAACAATAATATCAGGTTTTAATCGCTTACAGTATCTAGCAAGTTTCCAAATTGTACTACCATAATTAAAAAACATAATTACATCAAATTCATGTATATGTTCTTTTAAAAATATTTTTGCTAATTCAATTTGTTTTTTATACTCACTAGTTTCACCAATACAAATCGTATTCACATATGATGAAAACTCTTGATTCCAAATGGTATCACTCTCTCTTGTTTTATAATACACATACGTACTTTTCCAAGAAAAGTTTTTCGATAATGTATATAAAAACATACCACAATCTTTATAAGCTATTTCAGGTGAGTCGGAAAGGCCAAATAAAATATTACAAATTCTCTTAGTCTTATCTTGTTTTTCAAAATCCATTTTTCATATCTCCAAAATAAGTATCTACAAATTTTATGGGATCATGAAACAAATGGTAACTATTTCGAATCTTATCATCATCCCAATCCCACCATTTCATTAGTAATAACTTTTGAATAATTTCATCTGGGAATCGATATTTTATTATTTTATTAGCTCCTACTACAACTGCATATGGAGGTACATCTTTAGTAATAATACTACCTGAACCAATAACTGCACCATCACCAATTGTTACATGATCTCTAATAATACAACGTGCACCAATCCAAACATCATTTCCTATTATCGTAGTATGTTGAAATGGTTCCATATCTGTATAAGGGATTTCAGCATTCCATGTTGTTACATAATCCATACGATGACCATTTGGTACAACTAATTGATCAACAGCGATAGAACAATAGGCTCCTATAGATTTAATAATATCATTTCTTATATATTTATACCCATTTGTATATTTACCTACAGAAATACCAGAATACTTTTCCATATAATATCTAGCAAGATTATCTTTATGCCCATAATGATTGAATGAATACTTATATAAAAATTCAGGACAAATACGTGATCCTTTAATATGACGAATTGCACTAGCTAATAGAACATCCTTGGTACTAACTTCATATTTTTCTTGTAAATCCATTAATATCCCCCTGTAACTAAATTATATTTACCTAATGGCTTTCCTTCATTGTAGAATTGTTTTACATAGTTCATAACTTCTACTGGTGTTATCTGTTTCATACAAACTGGCTTTTCACACCAACCAGGACCATTAAATAAAAGATCACAACCAGCACATTTTACAGGTGAAGTGATAGCTTTATAAATACGTTGTGGTGCACCACGCCAAACAGGTTGTGACCCATATAAACCTATAACCGGCGTATTAACTGCATTCGCTACATGTACTGGAAAACTACACCCATTAATAGCGAGTTCTGCATTTCTTATGATTTCTCCAACTTCTAAAAGATTTGTTTTACCTCGTAAATCAAGAACGTTATCTGGCAAGTTGATATCAATATAACTTTGTGACGATTGCCCAATAAGAACAATAGATTTCCCCATTATACGAAGTTCATTAAATAAGGTTTGCCAATGTTCTTTGGGCCAGTTTTTTGCATACCCACCCGTTTCTAAGCTGGATACAATATAACCTTTATTCCCTAAAGGTTCTAACATATCTCGAACATGTCGTTTATCTACTGTTGTAGCGTCAGGATAAAAAAATTTATCCCAATTCGATAATGTTGTCACATCAATGCCGGTCGCTTTTTTCAAAAAATGAGCATACACGACAGGTTCAAAAGCATAATTCATCCACGGTTCTATTTCAAGGCTATCAGTGAGCCAAAATTTACGTTTATGCGGTAATCCAATACGTTTTTTAATACAGGCTAACGCATAAATAATAGAAGGTCGATACAAGGTATCCATTAAATAGACTATGTCAGAACGCCATAATTTCTTTATAAGCATCCAAGAAGTCTTTGTTGTCTTATCAAATGTAAGATACTCATCTACAAATGGATATGCCTCCATCAACTGTCTAGCATTAGTATTCCCCACAACAGTCAATTTCGTATCCGGATATAGCTCTTTAATCCCCTTTAGCAAAGGTGACATCATAACCATATCTCCTAAGCCACCAAATCTACTTAACACAATACGCTTATACATTATATAACTCCTAATCCACTAATATCTTTTTACATTTAAATTTCTTTGTAACCGGCATTACCACCTTTAGAAGCAAATGTCTTTACTTTTATATCTATATCAAGTATAGTTCAACACATTAGAACATTCCATATATTAAGCTCATATATTTTTACCAATTACACACTAATAATCGATTTAACGATCCGCTTGTGTCCGAAGTCTTCATTAACCCGCCATAGCCCTGTTTTATACACTGTCGCATCTTCAATCATTTGATTGACAAATATTTCCAAGCCATTACGTATTGTATCCACTGAAGAGATGTCTAAAATTTCACCTACATGATAATCACGAAGCACTTCAGGATTTATTTCAGGCGATACCAGAACCGGTTTGTAAAAACCGATGGCGGTATAAAGCATGGCACTCCAATGATACCGATAACGTTCCGCTCCATAGGGCATTAAGATGGCGTCCGATTCTAATAAGGCTTTATCCCAATCAGGCCCGATAAGATTAGCATGCAAGAAAGATAACCCAGGCACATCGGCATATTGCCTAGCAATTTCATCAAATAATTCACTATCTTCGGGTTTAGCCGTGGCTCCTTGTACAAGAAGCTCTACAGGTCCTTTGAAATGTGCTGTTTTAAATGCATCCAATAAGGGAATAATATTTTTTTCTTTGCGAAACTGTCCGAAGAACCCGAGACGTAAGGGCGTATGTATGGAAAAGGTCGGCATTTCTCCCGTAGACGGGGTGTATACAGGCGGCAAAATAGGCCTGACACGAGATAAGTCCTTACGAAGCATATCGTCACGCAAAGTGATGACATCCAAATAGATATTTTTATATTTATTTACACGTTCTGCCTGTTTTAGGAATCGTATATTTTCTCCTTTACCGATACCGTGAAAAATAAAGTGTACAGGTATAGGACTATTTTTTAGCGGCGTATCAAGTAAAGCTTTTATATAGCGATATGTAGATGTAGGAACAATAAGGGCATCGCAATTATACTCTTGTAATTTCTTTGCAGCTGAGGTAAACCAAGCTCGACGCCGTCTTTCTCTCAATAACGCTAAAAAGGGTTTCTTCCACTTAGCCACTCCGGCATAAGTAACTACTTCTCCGCCTTCAAGATAAATGACTTCCGTTCCGTAATCTACCTTAAAGGAAAAGTTCTGCGGTACCATAAATACCGGCTCATGTCCTTGATGCTTGAGTTCATTAACGAGGATACGATCAAATTCCACCTCATGACCGGCAGGCATGATAATGCTTTCAAGTATAGCCACACGCATAGCCCAATTCCTTCTTTCTCTATATTCCTAAACTATAATTTACCATCAGATTTTAACAAATAATAAAGCTTAACATACTTAGTCATGGTGTAAAAATAATGATTAACAGACAAGATAAAACCTATCTTTCCGTCTAAAAATCCTCTATCAAGGATATATACTTTAAAGAATGCCCAGGCAGGCCGAATAAGGATATCTTTTACAAAGGAACAAGACTTTCCTTTGTCTTTATATTGCTTAGCTGCTAAAGTCGTATAATTATTAAATTTATTAAAATACTGTTGCCAATTATCATACGTATAATGATACATTTTTCCTTGCAGTTTGCCTTCCGGATAAGAGCTGGAAATCTTTTCATGTACCACCCCTTCAACCATGACCCCGTCTTTAGGCATAAATCTTAATACGAAATCAGGGCGCAATACTCCATGAATAGCTTTATTATGGTGGAACACATTGGAACGTTCTATCCAAAAAGCTTTTTTCTCATTTCTCTCCAAAACAGCAAGTATTTCTTGCCTTAATTCGGTAGAAATACGTTCATCCGCATCGAGAAACAGAATCCATTCAGAGCTAGACTTCGCAACGGCATACCTTCTTTGTTGAGACCAGTCTCCGTCCATACTGTGTTGTGCTACTTTAGCTCCCATAGACATGGCTATTTCGGCTGTATCATCCGTACTATAGTCATCTATGACAAGTATTTCATCTGCAAACTGTACCGTTTCAATGCACATTTTAATATTTTGTTGTTCATTTTTGGCCAGAATAATGACTGACAGTGTTGCCATTGTTATCTCCCCTGTCCAACTTAGCATAATGATTCATAAGCCACACAGCCAATGAACGCCAGGCAGTCGCTTCTTTTTGGTGGGACTCCACCGGTCGAATGTATTCAGCTGTTTCTGCCGTATATTCATTCAATTGTCCGTAATCTTCCCTAATATCTCCAACCATATTTTCCGTAATCCATTGATAGGGCGTTACCTGTACGTCAGGCTGTGGCTCAAATAAAGGGGGCAAAACAGAATAGTATCCAAACCCTTTAGGTGCGACCGCTTCAATAAGGGTGGGTATTAAACTTAAATGAGTTCCCGTCACAGCCGTAAACGATGATTGTAAAAGTTCCGGATGCTGCATATAAAATACCGTGTTAAATCGCTCGCGAACCGTATAATCTCGTCTTAGAAATGATGTATTATGAAGTTCTCCAAAAAGGGATGAGTGGTCACCTGTAACAATGAATAGACTATCCGGAAATTTCTTCTTCATACGAGTCACAAAATCAAAATAGCCTTATCACAATATTTATATGTTGCAAGCTCCTTATTCAGGTTTTTGCGATTAAGAATATCATCGCCGACTCCACGTAAATCACGTTTAGCATCAAAATCCAAATATTTATCTTCCAGCTTATAGGGGCCGTGATTTGTCGTCGTATATATAAAATGGAAAGTCGGTTCATGAATATCTAAAATAAGTTCCGCCGTTTTCTCAAGAAACACATGGTCATAAACACCGAGCCAAGTCCGAGGTGCGTCGGATCCGCAAAAGTCAACTGCATTCTCAATGCGATCAAAACCTTGCGCTTTACCGTATTTTGTAAAATTACCGCTAGATGAATTACCGCCATACCAATATATGGTTTGGTAACCTAACTTCTTCATTTGAGCCGGTAACGCTGTAGGTAAGGTATGATTCCAAAATGTTTCCTTCTCATTCAATTCCATGCCGCTATCATAAACACCGCTCATAAGGCTGGAAATAGAAGGGCGGGATACATTTCCTGCAGGCAGAAAGTTAGGTACGCAAACTGTATGTGCATCTGACGCAAATGCACGTAACCCCGGGCAAATATTCAATGACATATAGAGAGGGTCCATAGACCACTGGGGAATGCTTTCACCGACAATTAAAAAAATGTGATGAGGCCCGGAAATACGAGAACCTTTGGCTGTCCGTTTAAATGCCTCCAGGGGGTTATTCAGCTGTCTCCACGTACTATCAGGCATAATGCAGTCAATTTCTTGTATCAGCTCTTCATCAGACTTTATTTGTTCGGGCTGTAGAGGATTTTTTCGTACCAATTTAAGCGCTTCCCAATCATCAATAGTCGCCTTAGCAAAAAATACATCTTCTTTGACAATGGTCGGAACCGTATCCCACTCCGGCTTATTGCGATGATTTAAAGTCCCCCCCCGAAATGGAACCAATAGTATATCAGTATATACAACAGCAAAAAACCGAAAGCACTTATGCCTTCAACAAGAATGCTTTCAAAATGCGGATAGGGAATATTCGGGATTTGAGATAATACCCAACTTCCCCCGTAGCTCATAATACCTATTGGAAGAATACCTAACAACACATACGTACCCTTGTCTTGGTTAAAGAAAATATCGACAAGATTCTTCTTATCTGCATGATTTCCGTAATGGACCATGTAGTTATACGTATCGTTAAAATGCTTATAGAAAATAAGCTTTCCCGCAAATGCCGCATATATGAGTATACTCACAATCGTATTTACAATAAGTGCCGCCGTATACGCATATCCGACAATAAATAATCCTGGAATCGTCGCTACAAAAAACAATATCAATAATTGGTAGGCATTCACATCCATTCCCCACCAAAAGCCGAAAGAAAAACACTTCCGAATAATAGCCCATTTACCGTCCAACTTTTGATACGGATGATACCCGACAATGAAAGCAGCTCTAAAAATTGCGCATAATATGGGTAACCAAAAAAACAACTTGATATTTTGTTGTAAAGATAAGAAAAACTGTTCTCCCATTTCTATTTCCTTATATGATAAACACCACTATCATTTTAACAATCTAATCGTCACTCTGTCCTGGATAAATTTATATCATTAATTATTTTACCTACTTAACAAGCGATTTCAGCAAATTTTCCCACTGCTTCCAAATAACCCCAGGAGAAAATTGCTTCATTCGTTCACGACCGGCACGTCCCATCCTTATCCTCAACTCTTGGCTCGACATTAATTTTTCAAGTGCCTGAGCAAGAGGCTCGGCTCCGTCATCACAAAGAAAACCGGTTTCCCCATTAATAATAAGTTCATTTACGCCCGTGCAAGATTTGTAACCGATTGCCGGTAATCCTATACTCATAGCCTCGCCTAAAGATAATCCAAATCCCTCACCCGCACTCGGAAAAGCAAATATATCTGCTTGTAAAAGAACTGAAGGTACATCCGTAGTTGTACCTTTAAAATAAATCCGACTTGTTAAATCCATCTTGGACACAAGCATGTCCAATTCTTTTTTATAAAGTTTCCTATCTTCTTGCCCCCATAATTCAAGATCCCATTCCGAATACTTCGAAGCTAACGCTGCAAAAGCTCTTATCAATAAATGCGGCTGTTTTCCTCTATTTAACCGTGCTACAAACACTATTTTACGGCGAAATTTCGACTTGGTTAAATCCACCTGCTCCGTATATTGAGGAACTGCATTTCCGATAACGACAACTTTTACTTGAGGCAATCGCGCCTTAATATGAGCCTCGAACGACGGCAAGAGAACCTGGTTCACCGTACTTTTTGCGACAGCCTCAACTTCTTCAAACGGATATGAATAAAAATAATCCTCAGGATCGCCATGGCTCATAGTAATAACAGGAATATCCGTTTGAAGGTCAATTAATAAAGCCTTAGACGCAGCCGGTTGGAATGATACGATAACTTCTGGTTCCGTACGCACTAACACAGATTTCAAGATTACCTAACAGATAATTTTTCGTGAATTCATCATTTATACCGCGAGCTTCACGCTTATCAAAAGTTCTTAGAATCTCACGTTTCATTTTATACCAAAGAGGCATGGAAATATTTTTCCCATCATAATGACAAAGATCATAAGCACCAATATTTTCATTAAGGGAATAATAAAAATCCCCTATTTGTATATCTTGATACACAAAGTTTACTGTATGTCCCCGTCTTTGCATTTCATTGGCAAAGGCTATGGTTACCTTCGAGAGCCCGCCCGTATCATTTACCATTTTTGTTAAATTTGCCAATAAAATTTTCATATTACCCACCCTCACAGACATCCGGTAGAAATAAATATAATCACTAGAAGGTATTTATATTCTCCTAATTCAAGCCCTGTAAATCACTATGCTTTTCAAACACTTTGGATCTGATGAATAAATTTATAACGACTATCATCAAAACATCAATTCAGTTATTTCCAAGAGCCTATAGATCTCGACTCCCTACTTTAAATACGATGCGCCTTCCAAATCAAGAAGGAAGCGCTTCTTGTCCTTGCCTCCCGCATAGCCGGTCAGGCTTCCGTCACTGCCGATAACGCGATGGCACGGGACGATAATTGATACGGGGTTGTGCCCTACCGCTCCGCCTACAGCCTGAGCCGACATGTTCCGTCCCCGTTTTTTTGCCATTTCCTTGGCAATCATGCCGTATGTCGTTGTCGAGCCGTAGGGTATGTTCTGTAAGATTTTCCATACGTCTTTTCGAAACTCCGTTCCTTCCAACGACAAGGGAATATTCGGTTCCGGTTTCT
>ERZ772920.48-NODE-48-length-64508-cov-9.028501_pt1 | contig 64508 bp, 83 predicted proteins | sample MGYA00511469_ERZ772920 | MGnify/ENA primary metagenome ERZ772920 (study PRJEB29015, sample SAMEA2738069) | human oral metagenome | biome: human oral; feature: human-associated habitat; material: saliva | place: China | collected 2216 ... | reverse complement strand
GTAATTTCGGAAATTTTGTCACATTTGGTGTCAAAACCCTCACAAACGTTGATATAACGGGGTTTTGGGGTGTGACAAAATGGGGACAAACACGTGACAAACTATGTTGAGATGTGACAAAATTTTTGACACATGCTAGAAACCGCACAACCATGCGGTTTATGGGGGTTTTGATTTTGTCACATTTTTGTCCCCGATGTGACAAATTTTGTCACAATAGTTTGATACATCAAAGTAAATGTCACATATCTTACAGAAATGGCAGTTTTGTTATGACAAATATCCACGGATTACACTTACGTATGACTTATTTAATGTCTATGACGTATAAACTAAATGTCCCGAAAATTGGGGCTAGCCCCAAACCCGCCTAATCCACGAAAATTACAGACGGGATTTTATCAAATACACCATCGTGCTATGGTTTTTGTGCCAAAAATTCGTATACACGAATTTTCAAAATTGGGGCTACGCCCCAAACCCGTTTAATCTACGAAAATTACAGACGGGAATTGGAAAAAATACCATAACACATATTGTGCATGATTCTTGAAAATTTTCTGTAAATATAAATGAAAGGTGAGGTTTAGTGAAACCTTTGTGCAAGAATTTTGACAGATTTTGATATTAATATTATTTCAACAGGGTCGCAAGGTAATTGTGTTGTTGTAGATGATATAATTATGTTAGATGCAGGAATTACCCGTAAAAAAATTGAAGACAGTGGCTATAATCTTGACAACTTAAAAATGTTATTTGTTAGTCATAAACACAGTGACCATGCAAATATGCCTATGATTAGGTATGCAATAGCAAAGCATCATTATGATAAAGAACGTTCAAATGTATTAGTTCATGACATTGAAGTACATATTCCAGAAGATGTTTATATTAAACTTAAGGAACAAGAAGAAACTCGTAAAGTTGAACCAATGGATTTGACGTATCAACCAGCTAATGTATTTACTCACGCTAAAGGGCAAGTTTTTGAACGTGATTTTAATGGTGTTCATTATAAAATCTCATTGCATCCACAAAAACACCATGATATTATTAATTATGGATTTGTGATTGAAAAAACAGAAGATAATAAAACTATTCGTATGTTATATGTAACGGATTTAGATACAGTGGAGCCTACAAATGTTGGCCCAGGTTTGACATCCTTGGGGATGTTTGATACAATCGTCATGGAAGGTAACTATGACGAGATTTGGTTACGTGAATATATTACCCAAACAATGGACGTATTAGACCCAAATAGACAAGCCGAGTTGCTGACAGATAAAGAATTAGATAAATATGTTAGAGAAAATTATAGACATATTCCTCGAGAAATGTCTGCAGGATTATTTAGAGCCGTACAAAATATGCGTCATTTATCTAAGCAACAAGCTAGAGCATATGTTAGAAACCATTTAAAACCAGGTGGACGATATTATGAAGTCCATAGAAGTTCCATGTTTTATGAAAAGCCACAAGACTGGACATTATTATTAAGATAGGAAACAAATATGGCAAACGATTTACAACAGTATATGGTGCCAGAAACAATGTGGCATGATATTGAAGCTGAAATTAATGAGCTTCGACAACGTATTGCAAACAACGAAAATATTCAACCAGAAGATGTTGTCCAAGTGCAAAACTTAGTTAAACAAGTTGATGATTTTGGTACTAATTATACTCGAGCCATTAATAAGACCTCAAAAGAGTATAAGGCCTATTTACAATATAAGTTAAAAGAACTTAAATATGATGAAATCACAGCATATATTGCTAAACGACGAGCCGAACATGATAAAGAAGTGACTGCTCGAATGACTGCAAAAATTGCGAAATTAAATGAAATCATCAACAATGAGTTAGCTCTTCATCCAACGTTAGCAGCTACAGGCTTAAAAGAGACATTACCTAATTTATTTATTGGTAGATTTCCAAAAATTAACAGTGGTGCTGTTAGTAATGAAATTAAAAACTGGAAACCAATTGAAAGTGTTATTAAAACACAAATGGATAAGGTAGAAGAATTGTTGAATTTAAATCCAACGATATGTTTTCTTCCTATATATAGCCAAACATTTCAAACACTAGCTAGATATTTCCGTAGTGGCGATATTAATATTCTTGCAAGTATACCAGAAGTATTCAAAACGGATGCTGATTTACTTCGTAATATTATTATCAAACAACAAATGTCAACAAGTGATGATTTACTTAAGTTAGTATCTGATGTTATGGCAAGCACTGTTGATAACGAAACAAAAATTAAGCAAATTAAACAATTATTATTAATTTGGGACACCTTATAAACGAAAGGACTATTTTTCATGACAAGTAATATTTTCGAACAATCATTTGACCAACTTCTTAACAGTGTTGGTGCAAGTCCAGCTCAACCTGTACAACAAGTACCAGCTCAACCTGTACAACAAGCACCTGTACAACCTGTACAACAAGCACCGGCTCAACCGGCACAACAAGCACCTGTACAACCTGTACAACAAGCACCGGTTCAACCTGTGCAACAAGCTAGTATTTTCGACCAGTTTACAATGCCTACCGTTGTAGCCGACGAAATGAAAGCACAAGCTGATGCACAACCAGTATCTAATACAGATGCATACCAAGTGGATGTAGATATTTTTGGGGCACAAGATGTACCACCGACAGTAGCACCATCAAATGTTACTCAAGAACAAACTGAATCTTCAACAGCACTTGAAAATACTGAGACAGTCGAACCACAAGCACCCGTCGAAGAACCAGCACCTGTTAAAGAAGAGCCAAAACCAAAAGCTAAAGCTAAGACAAAAGCGAAAGCTAAACCAAAAGCTAAAGCTAAATCCAAAAAAGAAGAATCAACTGACTCAGTTAGTCCATTGATTAATGATGACACCATTAAAGCAATTGAAGAAGAAATTGATATTATTGTATGCAATGCTGTACAAAAATCATTGGTTAAATACTTCAAAGCAATTGCTGATAAAGTTTCAGACAAATAATAGGTATAAATATGACAACATATAATCCAGAGCAACAAGCATTAATTGATGCACCATTGGATTCGAAAGTTGTTGGGTTAGCAATTGCTGGTAGTGGTAAATCTACAACAATGTTGGGTAGAACACAACGAATTTTAAAAGAATATGCTACAGGGCGTATTCTTTTGATTTCGTTTACTCGTATGTCCGCAAATGATTTACGTGAAAAATTGAAACAAATTCTATCAGAAGATGAGTTGCGACGTGTTGAAGTCGGAACATTTCACTCAATTATTGGTAAACTTATTCGTCAAAATGCTGTTGAAATTGGCTTACAACCAAATGTTTCAATCATTGATGAAAACTCAACCACAACAATGTATCGGTCAATCGTAGAAAATAATGCTGATTATTTAGCTATTGCAAGTGATTGGTTTATTGATGAAAGACATCCAAAACTAATTAAACGAGACTTTACTAAAATTGCAAACACCGTTTCAACATTGGTTAATACGGCATATCCACATGAATTAGAGACCGGTGAATATTCACGTGACACCAAAACACGTATTTGGAAAACAGATACTCGTAAAATCAACGATGACAATCTTGATGATATTATGTCTATGCTACATTCAGTATTCATTGAATCATTACGTGTAAGTAGAGAAACCAACACATTAACATATGACCATATTTTATTTTTGGGATATTTAATGTCAAAAAGTGGTTTGTTGACAAATTACTCAAGTCGTCTAGCTCATGTTATTGTTGATGAGTATCAGGACACTAATGCCTTACAAGACGCATTTGTTCGTGCAATTGCACCAAACAAACTCACAATTGTTGGGGACTTAGACCAAAGTATTTATGAATTCCGTGGTGGACGTACGAAGTTAATGGAAGACCATGCTGATGAAGGTATTGTGTGTAACTTAACATATAATTACAGGTCATACCAGCCAATTTTGGATTTGGGTAATAATATTATTGCTTACAATGAAACGGGTAAAAAATACCGTAAACCAATGCGTGCTGCAAATCGAGTAGATGAAGACTATGGTGGTATCACTTACGTACAATCGCCAAAAGACGCAGTTGAATCTGAATTTGTAATTAATAAGATTAAATACTTAATCAAACAAGGTGTCAAGCCTTCAGAAATAGCAATTTTAGTTCGCTCTCGAATGGCTATTACATCTATTAATTTAGCCTTGCAAAAAGAGAAAATTGTTGTAAATGATACTACGAAATTTGCAGATTTTATGAATTCAGATGTCATGATAGATACATTAAACTTTATTAAGATTTTCACAAATCCAAAAGATATTTTTGCATTTATGTCAGTTCTTGATAGACCTAAAAAAGGTATTGGACCAAAAGCAATGGATACCTTAATTCAAAAAGCTGAAGAACATAATATGGGTATCATTGAATTCTTGTTATCTGAGTATGTATCAGAATTAACACCAGGATTACATAAAAAAGTTCAGTCATTTATTGATGTTTATAGTGAAATTACTAAACCGGATATTCAATTAGATTTTCCAAGTATGGTTAACTTCTTATTGGAAAAAACAGGTTATCTTGAGTGGATTAACTCATTAAAGAATAATGAAACGCATTTGCGTAATTTACAAATTCTTGATGGGGTAGTTTCAGATTTCGTTGAAGAATATCAACAAGAGCACTCATCCTACTCATTATACGATATTGCAAACGCATTCACATTTGAAATGTCATCAACAATTAAGCAACAAGATGCTGAAGGTATCGTTATTGCAACAATTCATGGTGCAAAAGGTCTCGAATGGGACCATGTCTTTATTTTAGGTATGGAACAAGAAGGGTTCCCGGGTAAAGTCACAGATGACGCAGACCTTGAATCTGAACGTCGATTAATGTATGTAGCTATTACAAGAGCTCGTAAATCATTAACCGTTTGTCAATCGATTTATCGTATTGCATCACAGGACTCGTTAACTGCGTCACAATTCTTAACAGAAGCTGATTTTGGGAAACCAAAATATTTATAGCCAAGTAATCTTGGCTTTTTTTAACAAATATATTTGTCTAAAATATGTTTGTTAAAGAAAAAAATATTGACAAACTCACAGATATGTGATATAATAGAAGAAAACAGAAAGGAAAAATATGTATACACACTTACAAGGCACACATTTAGATGCTCCACCATTTGGTAATACTAAAATTCGTGGTTTACAACTAAAGGGATTTGCTAGCACAGATATTCAGGATGTTTTTGTAAAATTAGATACATTAAATCCGGAAGTAAAAGGTGATTGGGAAAATTCATATGATGTACAATTTTCATCTGTAACAGAAGCTATTGTATCAACATTAACTCGAAATATTAAAAATTCGCCAATTCGAAATGTTAATTATAATTTTTATTCATTTGAGTTAAATAATGGAACACATGTCACAGGAACCTGTTCTGATATTTATACCTTAGAAAATGAGATTGAATTAACATTATCAACAGGAAATGGTTCTAAAACGAATACGTTAATTACAGTTGAAGACTATGAAAATGATATTTTCAATCAAAATACAGACAACCGATTATCAAAATTAGCACAAGCATTACCGATTGATAATGCAGAAGAATTTTTCATTCAGCAAGCGGGATTTGACATTTTGACAGGTAATACTGATAGAATTGATAATCCAAGTAATTTTGTAGCTGTTAAAAATGTTGAGACTGGTAAAATTACTGGTGTAAATATGGACTATGGACGTTGTCTACAATTACCAATTCGCTGGACTAGTACGACTGAAGAAAATTATTTAGTAGATGAATTTGGTGAAGAAGATATTCCACAATGGTCAGAAACTATGTATAAGAATAATTCATCTATTTTAAGTGGGTTACCATACGAACAACAGTTAGCATTTCTAGAGGAGCACAATTTCCAACCGTTTGAAGTAGATATTGACGCTGTTAATAATGATTTAGAATCATTAAAAGAATCCGTTAAAGGAACTCCTTGTGAAAAATTTGCTACTATTAAAATAGATATTTTTAAAGAAATTTTACACAAATATGAAAACAAATTGTGGTTAGATTCTTCAAAAATATTAACCAACGATGATTTTGATAGATTGGACAACTGCTATGAAAAATGTTAATTTTAAAATTTCTGATACTGTAATTTTAACAGTTATTGTAAATGATGAAAAACAGACCATAACGTTTAATCCAATTGATGAATTGTCAACCACTATGTTATTTGATAAAAATTCTCATTATCGAACGTATACAGAATTTTATAATCGAATGCATGAATTATTTTCATGGGATTGGTCAACATTAGAAGAATTGGAGAATAAACGTTCAGATATGCATTATAATTTGAGAATGGAGGTGAAATCGTTAAATGAGAGCTGATTTATTAGAGCGTGCCGTAAAAGAGGATTTAACAGAAACATTAGCACCCGTAGTCTATGCAGCTTATAGTTTGGAACCTGTATCAGATTTAAAGCTAACAGAAATTGCATTAGATATAAATAAAAAATTAGGCTATGACTTATTTGAGGATTTAGCCTATAATCGATTAATCCTTGACTTTCAGCGAGTAGCTAAAGCCGTACAATTGAATGCGTTGGGGGTTGTGTAAATGCTATTAGATTTAATCGATTCACAAATTGAAAATGGACGACGTGAACAAAACAATTTATATGAGAACACTGTAGGAAATGCTCTTGCACATGGCGATAGTGATAAAGTAACTGAGGCATTTGCAAAATATTATCACGATTTAGAGCACTTTGATATTATTGCGTTTGATAAAGTATTCACAAAAATTCTTGACTTGAAGAAAACCGATGAAGACAAATTTATGTCGTTTGCAGAACATTTTCAAGCAATTCCAGAATATGCATTAAAGCGTAATAATTTTAATCAACGTAAAAAAGATATTTTAAGTCAAGATGGTTCACCAGCTGATAAAGAAGCTATGTTTAAAGCTTTAGACGCCAATCGTACAAAAGCACATAATAAACTTATTTTACTATTTAATCGGCTAAATAAATTTGCAGATGAACAGCATATGCCACAACCATACCCAAACAATGGTCGTGAGTATGACCCCCAAATTCCATTAGACCGTCAACACGTAGCTGATGTGTTAGGCAAGCAAATGCCCTTGATGGAAAACGTTCAAACCTATTTATTAGATGAAGCAAGAGAATTGAATAAGCCAACCCAAGCAGAGCTTTTAATGGGATTAACCCCATCAGAAGCCATTAAGCTTGTTTATGCGGTTGATTCGATTGATGAAGTCATGAAAGGGGGCGCTAATGAAAATCTTTTGGGACATTGAGTCCTATCGAAATTTATTCTGTGCAGGGTTTCTAGATGACAATGATTTTCTAGAAATGTTCTACATTGTTAATAATGAGGAAGACCGTGACCAGGTTCGTAAAGCCTGTGCCGTATCCAAATACAAATTTAAGATGTATGACTTAACAAAAGATGCATCACGGTTAATGTACCATTTTGAAAAACGAATTCCTAGAGATGAAAATTCTATTTTATCAGAATTTTTAGGATTAACAGATAAGGAAATTAAGCCTAAAGAACATTGGTATATTGGATATAATACATTAGGATATGATATTCAAATGATTGATTATCTGTTGAAATCAGTACTTGCAAATAGAGTACAAACAACAACAGAGACCTTACGTAAATTTTCAGATACATTAATTAATGATACAGCACGTCGAGTCAACACTAAAGATTATGAAATGTATGCTAATCAAGTCGATGCTGCATTTCTTAATGAAACAATGATTGAGAGTAATCGCCCAACAATTGGTTTGAAAACATTGGTTGGTACAAAAGGTGGTTCTATCATTGAATCAGAATCAAATAAGACAGGATATTCAAATGACATTTTCTACGACGTGTTATACAACATTAACGATATCTCTGAGTTGCGAGATGTTGTATTCCCAGGTAAAATGGCATTAACTTTTGATGTTCGTAAATCATTATTAGAAAGATACCCTACATTAAAAGAAAACAAAATTACAGTAAACTCAACATCTGCAAAATTTGTGGAATTTATCGTATCACCATACGAACCAATTGATGATATTCCAACGGTATCATACATGTATCCGGCTAAACATATCTGTGAAAAGCTTGGTGTAGAGCAAAAAGATATGCTTGAATATGCAAAAGATTGGTATATGGAAAACGTATTCAAATCCGTCTACAAACATAATCCAGCAGCTGCTAAAAAGCATCTGACTAAATTCATGTCAATTTATGAATATTATGATAATTTCAGAGGCAAGAATTGGAACGATTCGATGCGTCATTTAATGAAATATCAGATTCAGCCAGAACCAAAAGCCAACAGACGTAAGTTGTTAGATGATTATGGTGTATTTATTCCATTTATTGATAAATATGGAAATGATTCATACACATACGCCAACTTTTCATCTGGGGGAATTCATGGTGCTGAAATTTTCTATGCACAGTTAGAGCAGGATAGACGTAAAATTGCAGAGTTACGTGAAAAATACGTATATATTTCACGAATTCCATCAGGTGAAGTATCGCAAGCCTTATTAAATTTAATAAAAGCACAATCAAGGACACAATATAAAGATTATCCGGTTTCATTGTCACATGAAATACCAAAATTCATGAAATTAACTGAACAAGTTGATGAAATATTAGACCCCAATGAATTCACACCATATATGTATAATAGCACTAAAAAGTGTGAAGATATCATTGAACGTTATAAATACACATCAACAGGTATGTCGGTACACCAAGACTTTGCCGGATATTACCCAATGCGTGCGACACGTTTGCTATTGAAAAGATAGCACATTTACATAAGTAAATAGAACTGATTATTCGAAGAGTAAAATGAAGAAGTAACGTTCTGAAGTACTCTGTTTAATACTCCGAATAGCGATAATCTCGTGTAAAGATTATTGTTATAAGCTCGGTGAAGACGAGTGAGAGTCACCGTAACTCCAAATGAAGACGAAAACAAGATAGAGGTATCTTGCGTGACCTATAGCTCGGAACTCTATAAAATATCTATGGTTAGAATGAACAAAAGTTCTGACGAATTCCCGAATGTAAGGGTCTATAGGTAGACTTGTTCGAAAGGACATGGCAACAAACGTTGCGTTTGTGCGGTAAAGTAAGATTGCATTGTATGAAATACCGTATAGTATTATAGGTACTATCAAGCAAACAGGCTCAAAGGGAAAACCTAAGGATATATGCACAGATAGAATAATCGGAACGTGGAAAACTGATAATGTGGAGCTTTACACAAGCTATGAAACATTCTGTTGGAAGACATAACAACAGTTAATATCAGTGAGAGCGCTGGCACAGTACCTATGACACTAATGAAAATTAGTTGAGGGATAGCCAGTAGTCAATGAATAATTAGAGAATAAATATAGGAGAAAATGATGGCACGAATAGCATTACATCACAAAGGTGATTGGTCCGAATTCGTCATAGTACATTCACTATGTAATCCAATCACATGGATTCTTATGATGATACCGGGTGTACTACTATATTGGATATTAAGTCCACGTCATAAAATCAAATTAATTTAGTTTACACTATAGTAAACATAATATTACAAATAACTCTAATTAAAATAATTGATGGAACGCCGTGTGAGGTGAAAGTCTCACGCACGGTGTGGAGCGGGGGAAAATCTGGAGACAACATCAAAGGATTACCTATCGCTATTATTAATCAACCTTGGTGCCTTTTATAATGGTAAAGGTAAGGATAATTACGCAGATGTCTATGATTTCCGTATTTCCGTTAAAAGCAAATTAAAAACGTTAGAATTTGGGTCACCTGAATGGATTAGCACTAATATCGAGCAAGAGGGTTATAAACTAATTCTAAACTCAGCATCAGGGGTACTTGATGGCAGTTTCGATACTAATTTACGAGGTAATAATAAAGCCTTATCAATGCGTATTATTGGCCAGTTAATGACATGGCTAATTGGTGAACGATTGGCTCTTGAAGGTGCTAAGGTGCCGTCATCTAATACAGATGGTATTTACGTATTTGATATTGAAGAAGAATTGAACAAGAAATTAGTTGACGCTGAATTAGAAAAACTTTATGTTAAAATCGACCCAGAACCAGTTTATTTAGTCTCAAAAGATGCCAACAATCGACTCGAACTCGAAATCGAAGAAGATGGTTCTTATAAAGTAGTTTCCGCTAAAGGTGGAACATTAACATCTTGGGGCGGTGCAACGGTGGATAAACGATTATCACACCCAGCATTAATTGACAAAGTATTAACTATTTATTTACAAAATGACCATATTGCTGATAAAACAATCGATAAAGACTTAATTCATAAAGCAATTAATGATTATATTGAAGAATTAAAAGTGGAAGAATCTAAAGGTAAAATTGATAGTTATAAACGTCAATTTGTATTGATGTCGTCATGGGTTATGCGAAGCACATCAGGAAGTATTTTCATTGATGAAAATGATAATGTATATCCAGGAACTATTCGTTCATGGCTATCAAATGATGGGGTTCACTTAGATAAATATGGCACAACAAAACGTAAAATCTCAGGTTCAATTATTGAATTCACGAAGAAACTATTCCCAACCAGCGTATTGGGAGCTCCACATGTTATTGAATATTTAACAGAACTCAACTTGTTGGATAAATATTTCAGTAGAGCTGCAAAAGTAATGGAAGTACCCGAATATCAGAAAATGGGGGAATCAATTCCACTTGCAGTAAAAATGAAAGTAAGTAATTTATCAGACACAGCAAAGCTACATATTGACAACCACTCAATTCTTGAAATGTCAGATGAAGAAATTGATAATATTTATCAGAATTTAAATATTGATGAATACGTTGATATGGTAGCATCATTTGCAAAAGTTTGGTATAATGATTTGAAAAAATCATAAAGGGGAATTAATATGAATAAAGAATTATTAAAAGTAGCATTAGTAAATGCAGAAGTTAAACGATTAAACATTCAACATCTACGACTATCACTAGCCAACTTTGGTTATGATAGAGAATCGGTAACATACGAAAAAGTTGATAACATCTATCAAAAAGCTCGTCGTGATGTAAATGATTTAAAAACATTCATTAAAGAATAAATATAACTTGACAAATTCTGTTAAATGTGATATAATAAAATTGAGATAAGTCTCAAATCCGACGTGCCTATCGCGTCATTTTATGAAAGGAACACATTTCGATGAAAATTGGTCAAGATAATATTGACAATCAGGACGAATACTACGACGACGAAGAGTACTATGATGAAGATGAGTACGATGAAGACGAGTATGACGATGATGAATATGACGACGAATATGACGACGAGGATGACGAAGATGAAGATGACGGTTCACCATATCCAAAATGGTTAATCTATTCAGGAATTGGATTAGGCGTTGTTGTATTACTAGTTATTGTAAGACTTGTTACAGGCGGCGGGTCTGTATCTCCAAAAGAAGAATTCTTAAAACGTTTAAATGATAGTGTTAAATCTGAATATGCAATGAAATATAATTTGCAGGCCAGTGATATAACATTACCAAAGAGTATGAAAAAAGTCTCTAAGAAATTAGACGATAATGTTTCATTAAAAGGGAATTTGGATACAAATGGTAAAGATACATCTCTAACAATTAAGTCAAATGGTTTAGAAAAATTACTTAAAGATGAATTAGATGCTGAACTTGTTGTCATTGGTGATGACATTTATGCCAAAGGAGCCTTTGGTGCAAAAGAAGATGAGTATATTAATTTATCAAGTCATCAAAAAACTAAATCAACAGCTAAAGCGAAAGAGAATATTGATACTGATAAAATTCAAAAGCAATTCCAAGATAAATTTGGAGATTTCTTAAAGAATTATGATGAAAAGAAATTTGTGAAAGATAAAAAAGGTGATGACATTTCATTAACATTAAGTAAATCTGATGTTAAAAAAGTTGTTGATATGTCATTAGATACTTTAATTAAGAACTCAAAAGGTTCTACTCAAAAAGATTTCAAAGCCAAGCAAAAAACGATTAATAAATCATGGGATGACATTGAATCAGCAACAGCAACAATTACGCTAAGTAAAGAGAAACATATTGTAATCACAACTAAGGTTAACTCTGAAGATTTGGCATTCAAAATCAAATTAACAGGTGATATTAGTGATTATAAAAAAGTCAAAAAGCCAAAAACTAAAGATGATTCTAAGAAATCTGACAAGAAAACAGATTCAAAAGATAAATCATCTGTAGATATCCAATCACAAACATCTGATTCAAGTAATTCATCAGAATCTCAATCAAATGAAACACAAAACACTGACGCAAATTCAGACGAAAGTCCCGCAATCAAAGATTTACGCGAATATTTAACAAACGATGCTGATGGATTTACTGAAGAAGATGCAAAAACGGTTGACCGTCAAAAACAAGTAGAAAAAGAAAAACAAGCAGAATAAGGAATAACCTTATTCTTTTTTTTTGTTTATAGTTCGTCAAAAAACTTGACAAATATACTTATATTATGGTATAATAGAATTATGAATATACAAGTAATGTGATTGCATTTGAGTTATGTAACACACGAAAGGTTCTATACTATGACTGATTTTATATACAAGTTAGATGAAACTGACCAAATCACAAAATATGGACGCACATTATCGCGTTTATATATGGAAAATCCAACGGAACCGTACAAGAAATTTTTCGCAGAAGATTATGATGAACAAGCAAATCTTTTAAAAGGTGGATATGTTGAATCTACAGACATTTTGATAAAAAGTGATAAGCTTGACCCCTTGCAGTGGCCTGCTTGGGTTGCTAACGGTTCAACAGCCTCGGGGGATTGCCGTATTCCAGTAAACACTCAAATTGAGGGTTCAGATTTATTAAACGTTAAAATTATACCTAAACGTCCAGCTACGGTTCTAAACTCAGTTGTTCGTGATTCCGTATTATACAATGATTGTATGAATTCAACTATTGTAAACTCTACGTGCAGTTATGTAAAAGACTCAACTATCAGAAATTCTACTGTTACTGGATTGTTAACGGTTAATTCGACGATTACTGATTCTGTAATAACGTCCAAGCGACAAAATTATATGAAGAATGCTAATATTACGCGTGCAAATTATCGAGGTGGGTTATCAGGTACATTTTCCGATATCACTAACGAAAATCTAACACGTCATCATATTTATACGAATATTGACCGCGGGTCAAGCAAGTTAGAAGGTACACAATTCGATTTACTGGAAGACGAGAATGGTCATTTAGCAATCTTTGGAGATGCTGAAAATGTGAAGACTTATGAAATATATTATGATTTCGGGGATACAACCAAAGAGGATGTACTCGAATTACTAAACCGACCAATGCTTGACAAAACACTTGGAAATCCAAAGTCAATTCGGTTGGTCGAAAGTTTACTAGATACGGTAGTACTAACAGCTGATGATTTGGCAGGATTAACAACTGATACCACAATAACACGATAAACAAAAAATCGTTCAAAGTCGTAAAAAAGCTTGACAAATTATACATACTATGATATAATATAAATATCAAAACAAATTATATGTACTATGATATAATATAAATATCAAAATTAATTAATAAATATTTAAAAAAGTCAAAAAAATGCTTGACAAAATCATAGTTGTATGATAAACTAAATATAAAGATAAAGAATTATCAACTTACCAGTAAAATGGTTGTGATTGACCGCTAATCATTCATGTAAAACAATAGTAATCAATACATATAAAAGGAAATTAATAAAAATGGCAGAAATTAAATTAGTAAACAAAGAAATCAGTATTTTCACAGGTACAGGTATGAACGGTGATGGCGTTTCACGTCGTTTGTTTGTAACAGTAACAGACCTCAATGAAATTCCTGAAGAACTATTTGCGGTGAAAATTTCACAATCTAAGAAACCAGAAAAAGCTGGACGTGTTGTGTTCAAACACTTGCTCTTTAAACAACCAGGTGATACTCAACCATGGCAAGACCTTGCACCAAATGGTGTAACACTTGGAACACCTGTTGCAGAAATCAAACAAACACTTGTTAACTTTGTAGCAGAAAAGAACTTGCAACTTGAATTTGAACTTGCAATTAACTTGAATGGTAAATTCGCAAACATTACAACACCAGAAGGTCGTTTCACATTGTTTGATGATGCACAATTCCCAGAAACAAAAGGTAATCCTGGATATTACCTTAAACGTGGAACTGTTGCAGATGTAACATTGACTGAACGTCCATCAAACTATGGTGGAGTATTCTATCAAGTAACACTTTCAACAGCAAGCACACCAGATGAAATCTTTGTACGTGGTGGACGTGCCCAAGTTTGGGGACAAGAAAACGCTGTAGCTGCTCCAACAAGTTTTGAAGCACCAGTAGCACCAACAAGTTTTGAAGCACCTACAGCACCAGCTGCTCCAACCGGTGTAGACACAACTAACGTTTGGTAATAACTAATGCCGGCTTTTGCCGGTATTAATTAAATAAGAAACCTTGTGCATTGCGTTTCTTATTTCATTAATACCGGTGACTGCAGGCTAGATAAGTAAGATACAGGACATATGATAGAACAAACAAAGCTTAATGGGCCTGTTTATTTATCTGAAACGTCAGGAAAAGTTCTTGCAACACGACCAATAAACGTAACCGAAATCGAATTTGGATATTCAACACCTGTTGTTATACATAGAAATCCAAGCACAACCGCGTTACTTGTTGAAGATGTTGTTAATCATAAAGGGTATATTTATAATGAACTTGGACAATTGCAATCAGTAATTGATAATCCAGAAACCAGACCTGATGATTATATTTTACGTTATCGATTTGGTATCGCAAAAGTAAATGATAAGGAACATGTCTATTTAATACAAAATGAACCTCCAATTTCATTAGATGAATTACCAGATTTTTCAAAATTTGAATTACCATCAATTTTAATTGGATACCCCTATGAACAAGAATTTAAATACAGTGACCAATTAGTAGATATTTTATATGATATAAAAGCAACATATGTAGATTCATATAAACGACCATTAAATGCTGAATATATGGATGAGCATGTCTATTTACCAATTGGTATTGATAAAGTAACTACTAAATTCCAAGATTTAGTAAATAAACATACACACTTCCCAATCGTCTGTAATTTATCTGACACTGATTTTTGTGTATTAGATTTAGAACCAGGCTATACAGATAATGATAAAGCGGAAGCTGAGAGCTATGATGTTATTTATCAAGAGGACACACCTCGTGGTGGAAAACATTATTTAGCAAGAACAGAATTAAAAGGATTCAAATATAAATATAATTCTAAATTAGAGATAATCAATGATGCTATGATTACATTTTATGGAATTAATGGCGTTATTGTCAATCCTAATGCACAACCTATAACAGAATTTCATGAGGTTGAAGAGTTAGGTGTCAATCATATTGAAGTACAGCAAGCAAGTTCTGATATTGTTCAGATAGTTGATAAAATAAGAGAATCTAGTGATGCCGTATTCGCAGAAACATTTGTGAAAAAGCAATATGAAATTGACACGGACTTATCTCATGCTGATTTTGTAGCAACAATGAATTTGTACACCAAATTAGTAAGAAATTATGTAAACACAAATAAAGACAAAATTGTAAACCAAGATATACCATGGATACTAGCTGAGTATATGAGTCGCTTAATAGAGTTTCGATTAAAACACAATCGTGAAATTCAAGGAGTACCCTATTTAGTGTATGTAGCATCTCAGGTAGTTGACAAACTAGAAAATAACTAAGGAAAAGGGATACTGTTTTGTATAAAATTGTACGAGCAAAGCCACTTGAAATTACAGATATTGCATATGGTAGATTAGTACAACCATTTGAATTAGCTGGGTTAGTCGATACGATTGATAGTCCAGCAGAAATTCTAGAATTTGTCGTACAAATTGTAAATGACCAATCAAATGATAGTAAAAATTTTGACCATGTGTTGTTAAAAACACATAGTAATATGACACCAAGTGAGATATATGACCATTTAGAGTATAAAGATGACTATATTCCGAAATTATATATGGTAATAACAGACCCTGAAACTGGTCATTATTCATCTATTAAGGCTGTAACACATTATAGTCAATTACAAGCCTTTACAACAACAGCAAATGGAAAAGGCTATATAGATGCAGATTATCTTGGTTCAAAACATATGAACGAAGAAAAAACAAATGGTAGGTGAAATGGTGAAAACATATTATAAACTATTATCTAAGCCAACACAACTTACTCGTTTAGCAAAAAATGTTGAAGATGAAGATTATGATAAGGTTGTACGCTTTATTAATATGAAATTACCAACATGTCCAACATTACATGTTTCGACAGATGTTGTACTTGAAGTTGGTGACATTTTATCACAAGTTATCTATGAAGACATCGATTTAGAAGATTATTCACCAATTGATTTCATTGAATATTTGGAATTAACAATTCCATATTTAAAAGCACAACAAAAACAATATCATAAAGAGCTCGCAGAACTTAAACGCCGTGTATCATTATACTCTTATCAACGTAAATTGGGGCAAATTGTAACATATCCGACTAAGCATGAACGAGAAGTAGCTGGATACACATTGGAAGTCATTAATGCAACATTAGAAGAATTAGATTTATTTTATAAATATAACCAATATAATGAAGGTTATTATTACTATAAATATAAGATATTCAAATGGCTTATAACTGAATTAGAAGACACATTAACACAGTTGAAGGAAGATTTAAAATAAATGACAGAAAAACAACAATATCAATCATTAATTGCTAACACAATTAAGAATTTAATTGCTTATGGTAAAACTGATGATATTATGACGAAAACTATTTTGGTTAACACTTATGACGAGTCAGAAGATATTGACTCATTGTCAGTTGCGGCTGGTGATGCAAGTGTTCTCGGACATATGGCCTTACATACATTGCAAACATTACCAGAAGAAGTAATTATCCACATTTTAGCTCACTTAGTGCAAGATTATCCTGATGCAATTGCAGATTTGCTTGAATTGTATCAAGATGGTGAGTTAGGTGACGAAGAATAAGGAGAAACGTTAAGTGATTAAACCAACTGATAAACCGGAAATTACATTAGTATATACAAAAAATGGATGTCCAAAATGTGAAATGACTAAAAAACAATTAACAGCAAAAGGTGTTGATTATGAAGCTATTAACATTGAGACATCAGGAGAATTTGAGGAATATATTGAAATGCTCAAACAAGGAGCTGCCACAATGGCTATGCCAGTAGTATTCCCAGCAAAATCAACAGGACTAGCGTCTTGGTCTGATTTTCAACCACAAAAAATTAAAGAACTCGCAGAAGCAGTGAAATAGTCTGTTACTGTTGAGTTTAAGCTCAAAAGAAAGGTAACAGAGTCCAATGACTTTAAAAGAAACATTACAAAAAGATATTATTACAGCGATGAAAGCAAAAGATAAAGCTACTGCTAACACCTTACGTATGGTATCAGCCGCTTTAACTAAACAAGAACAAGCCAAAGGTCAAAAAGGTGAACTAACTGTTGACCAAGAACTTCAAATTTTAAACAAAGAATTAAAATCACGACATGAAGAACTTGAAGCTTTTAAATCTGTTAATAATCAAGAAAAAGTAGACCAAATTACATCTGAAATTGAAATTATTAAATCATATCAACCAAGACAATTATCAGATGATGAATTGAAATCAATCATTATTAAAACAATTGATGAAACAGGTCTTCGTAATGCAGGACCATTGACAGGTAAGGTCATGGCACAAGTCAAAGGACAAGCCGATGGCTCTCGTGTTAGAACCTTAATTTTAGATGTATTAGATGATTAAAGCAGACTATATTTTTTATAATAATATTAAAAACATTTTAGAAAATGGCGTTGTGTCTGGTATGGCGAGACCACGATATAAAAATGGTGAAACAGCCCATTCAAAATATATTACGGGAGCCTTTGCTGAATATGACCTCTCTAAAGGTGAATTTCCAATTACAACCTTACGACGTATTCCTATTAAATCAGCCATTAAAGAAATTTTTTGGATTTATCAAGACCAATCAAATGATTTGAATGTGTTAAATGATAAGTACAATGTTCATTATTGGGATGATTGGGAAGTCGACGGAACTCGAACAATTGGTAAACGATATGGTGCGATTGTCAAAGAACATCATATTATTGATAAATTGTTAAAACAATTGGAAGAAAATCCATGGAATCGTCGAAATGTTATCTCATTATGGGATTATGACGCATTTGATGAGACTGATGGTTTATACCCTTGTGCGTATAATATCATGTTTGATGTTCGACAAGTCAATGATAAAATGTATTTAGATTGTACATTAACGCAACGCTCAAATGATATGTTAGTAGCACATCATATTAATGCTATGCAATATGTTGCATTACAAATGATGATTGCTTGTCATTTTGGTTGGGAAATTGGTAAATTTTATTACTTTGTAAATAATTTACATATTTATAACAACCAATTTGATAATGCTCAGGAGTTATTATCTAGAGGTGACAACTTGATTAGTTCAACAAAAGCTACTCAAAATCCAAGATTAGTGTTGAATTGTAAACCAGGTACAAACTTCTATGATATTAAACCTGATGATTTTGAATTAAAATATTATGAACCAATTGAACCTCAATTGAAGTTTGATTTGGCAATTTGAAAGGTACTGATAACGTGAAATTATCTACAAAAGTAAGTTTGGCAACTTTAGTTGCTGGTGGTGTATACGCTGGTGTAAAGGCGTATGAATTAGTAAAAACAGGTAAAACTACAGTATTTGGATTTGTAACTATCATTAATCAAGATAAGTATAATTCAAATGATTGGTTTCACTCAGTAGAGTTGGACTCAGAGCCTACACTAGAAGTCGAGGTTAAAGCTGAATCTGTTGATACTAATTCAGATGATGAGAAAAGTGACGATATCGTCATTGATTTTGAAGAAAAATAAATTCTAAAATTAGAAAGTTGGTACGCTTATGCTAACATACAAAATTCATGGTGAAAACATTGAAGTAACAGACGCTATTAAAAGCTCTGTCGAAGATAAATTCTCTGCATTGGATAAATATTTTGCAGAAACAGATATTACAGTCACTGTAACAGTGCGTACATATCCAAGTGGTGATAAAAAGGTTGAAGCAACCTTACCACTACGCAAAACACTTCATGCAGAAGATAAATCTCGTGATTTGTATGAATCAATTGATGAGGTTGTTGAAAAACTCGATGGACAAATTCGTCGTCTTAAAACTCAACAATTGAAACATGAGCAAGAACGCACAGCGTTGAAAGACTTGTTTTAATCTCAGTCCCATAGGGACTTTTTTCAATGAAAGGTAACTCTTATGTCAAATTTTAAATTTTATAAACACGCAGTCGCTGACGGATATGCTGTTCGTTATGCTGGACATGACACAACAATCACAAAAGAAGAAGCTGCTGATATTATCCGTAAAGGCCAAGGTTTCTTCAAAACAAATAAACCAATCAAAAATATGGCTGAATTAAACGCCAATATCAAGTAGGTGGGTAAATGGTAATTTTAATTAGTATTTTAGCTATTATTGTTTTACTAGCTTTTGCATGGTTCTCTACAGCATATATTGTTCGACAAGAATCTGTAGCAATCATTGAACGTTTGGGTAAATTCCATACAATTGCAACAAGTGGATTCCACACACGTACACCACTAATTGATAGCGTTGTGGCTCGACTCACATTGAAACTTATTCAAGGTGAAATGCAAGTTGAAACAAAAACAAAAGATAACGTTTTTGTAAACTTGAACATTGCAACTCAATATCGTGTTACACCTGAAAATGTACGTGACGCATATTACAAATTGTCAGACCCTGAAGCTCAAATTAAGTCTTATATTGAAGACGCATTGCGTTCATCAGTACCACGTCTTGATTTGGATGAATTGTTTGAGAAAAAAGATGAAATTGCCCTTGAAGTTCAACGTCAAGTAGCTGATGAAATGAGCACTTATGGTTATACTATTGTTAAAACATTGATTACAAAAGTAGAACCAGACGCTGAAGTTAAGCAATCAATGAACGAAATTAATGCTTCACAACGTAAACGTGTTGCAGCTCAAGAATTAGCAAATGCTGACAAGATTAAAATTGTCACAGCTGCTGAAGCCGAAGCTGAAAAAGATAGACTTCATGGTGTTGGTATTGCACAACAACGTAAAGCAATCGTTGATGGATTGGCTGAATCTATTGCCGAACTAAAAGAAGCTAATGTGGGTATGTCCGAAGAACAAATTATGTCTATTCTATTGACTAACCAATATTTGGATACACTTAATACTTTTGCTACAAAAGGCAATCAGACATTATTCTTGCCAAATAATCCAAATGGTGTAGATGATATTCGTACACAAATTTTGTCATCTTTGAAAGCGAATACACCAGCAAAAACAACGCCAATTATTAAAACACATAAATTGGCAGATTTAACTAAACGCGATGATAGTCAACCAACTGACTAACATCCCGGACGCATAATGGTTTGCAGGTTCGATTCCTGCAATGCGTTTATATACCATCGGCGGCAAATTTTGACAAGTTCCGCCAATTATGATATAATAGAAATAAAAAGGAATATTAACATATGGGTATGAGACCAATGACCACGCTATTAATAATTGCTAATGTTGCAATTTATTTTTGGATGATGGTCACATTTAAAACAACAACTGACCCACATGCCTTGATTAGTGCTGGAGCTATGTATGCACCAACAGCAACATGGCAAACATTTTTCACAGCAAACTTCCTTCATATTGGACTAATGCACTTAGTATCAAATATGATTTCATTGTATATTTTTGGAGGAATTGTTGAAGGCTTAATTGGTAGTTGGCGATTTACATTAATTTATTTAATTTCAGGATTAGTTGGTACAACCGCAGTTTACTTCTTTAATCCAACAACAGTAACAGCCGGAGCATCCACAAGTATATTTGGGTTAATGGGAGTTATGATTGTACTTATCTTTAAATATGGACATCTTATGAGAGACTTCTCATTGTATATTGTCTTGACTGTAGGATATAACTTATATAATACATTCACAACAGCCGGAATAAGTATCCCAGGTCATATTGGTGGACTTATTGCGGGGCTATTATTAGCAATTCTATTAACATGGAATAAAGACTTAGAGCGTTATGAGTAATAACGCGTGCGTATATTGGTTCTTGTATAGGTTCGAATCCTATAATACGCGTTAACATCTGAATAAAGGAGTTTTTGAAATGCAAACAAAAAATATTTTGAATCAAGCAGTCGCTGATTTATCAGTAGCCGCGTCAATTGTACACCAAGTACATTGGTATATGCGTGGAAGTGGCTTTTTCTATTTACATCCAAAAATGGATGAACTAATGGATGTATTAAATGAGCATTTAGACGAATTTAGTGAACGATTGATTACTATTGGTGGTCAACCATTTTCGACTTTAACAGAATTTGCAGACAATTCTAATCTAGAAGAAAAAAGTGGTTCATTTGACGACACTATGGCAGAACGTCTTGAACGTCTTGTCGAAGTATATTCTTATTTATCAGAAATGGCTCAACAAGGCTTGAATGTGACAAGTGAAGACGCTGATGATGTATCTAATGATATGTTTGTAGCATTTAAAAAAGATGTTGATAAAACAATTTGGATGCTAACAGCAGAGCTAGGTAAGGCATCGGTCGTGTAATATGTTAGAACAATCAATTAATCTATTAGAATTTAACATTCAACAAGCTGAATTAATTCTTTCAAAATTAAAAATTAATATCAGCGACGATGCAAAAGACTCATTGACTGTCGAATTAGCAAATATCAAAGATTCAATTGCTGAAAATATTATTGTATCTAAATCTGATTACGATGATTACTTGTCAGACTCAAATGCATCTTATTTAACTCATCGTGCTGAAATGGTTATTGACTATGCAGAACTGATGGTAGATGAAATCACACAGTATTTTGACAATAATCAAAGTCGTACAACAAAACATGTGAAAAAACCTAAAGTTCATAAAGTGGCTTTAGTTTCAGCTGTCGTAGCAGTACCATTATTAATTGGTCTAGCTAAGTTACATAAGAAATAACTACGTACGATTGGGGTGAGCTCGCGAAGCGAGCGAGGGGCAAAGCCCTAGAAGGAAAAAGGACCATGGCGAAGCCGTGGCACGAATGCAACTATGAAAAAACATTATATAAGATTATCTTTATCAATATTAACAGTACTTTTGATGGTTGCATCCTACGTTGCACCACCAGTTACTGAAATTGTAAGACAGATTCCACGCCAAGTTCAAAAAGTAAAAGTTGAAGAAAATCAACCACGCTGGCCATCAAAAGATATTAATGTATATATTGATGATGGGATTCGTAAGCAATATAAAACAGCATATAAATTAGCTATCAAAAATTGGAATAAAGCTAAGGTTATTGATTTTCATATAGTGAAAACTAAAGCCGATGCTAATGTAACCTTAACACAACATAACTCTAATGATGATTATTCTGGTATTACATATACAGCAACAGCAAATAATAATTTGACAGATGCAACTGTATATTTTAATGACACTAAAGTACACGATTCTGACATGGCAACATTAACAACCGTAGCGGAACATGAACTTGGTCATGCAATAGGTTTAAAACATGATGATGTCAACAAAAATACGCTAATGAATCCAACTATTGATAGCAATATTCATTTAGATGATATTGCAATTAACACAGCTAAACAACTTTATAGAAATCGCTAAAAAAGCGATTTTTTTCTTGACAAAAATAATGTTATATGATATAATAATTTTAACGAAAGGAGCTTCCGATGACAAATCCATCATTGAGACAATTACCGTCAATGATATGGAGACCAAATAGAGAACGACAATCTATTTCTGGTGATATATCATTACTCCATAGTGTTTATCTAGGTGTTGATAAACCTCAACAATATAATGATATTTTAGCAACTATTCATGATAAAGTCTCAAATGACCCAATGTCAGTTCTTTTCGATACAGAAATCCCAATGGTTGCTGATTTTGATTTTATCTCAGCTATTAATAGTGAATTAACACGTATTAATATCAATCATATTCAATCACAGGATATTCAAATGTTTCCTGATGTTGAGCAAAATGAACGATTTATTAATGCATTACAGTACACTGTTAATCTTGCAATATCACAAGAATCATTTGCAAATGATAATGTACGTAATAGCTTTATATGTAAAATGCTTTTAAATACCAATACATATATACGTGAATTAGTATATGATGAATCCGCAACAAATAAAGCTATTTATTATGGTAACATATCAAAGCATGATTTGTATTTCATGATTATGTTATCAAAATTTGGATTTGAAACCGTTATTATTAATCCTGTTGCAAATCGATTAATTTATGATAAAGATGTTGATAATGTATTAGAAATAACATCTTATCAAAACACACTACCCGTTGAATCTTTTAAAAATAGAGCTCAACAAGGGGCTATTATTCATGAACAGTATTCAATGATATTAGATTTAGAAAATCAATTAGATGACACATTACACACTAATGGTGTATATAGACCATGGCAATTCCGTGATGGAAATGTCAAACCATTATTGATTAATGGGGCTCTGATTGATTTAACGGAAAACTGGAATCAACCCGCTAAAGTGCGTGATGGATTCCATGTCAAAGGTAAAACAGTCTATAACCCTGTATTCTTCATGGAAATTGAAGGTGAAACTATATCAAAGGATTCATATTACGAGACATGGTCACAATTGACTAATAATCCATTGACCTATATCACTTCAGGGAATCCGTTGTCTACACCATTGGCAAATCCAGATGACAGGTATCAATTAAGTTTTGTTCAGAACTTTGATAAATCATTTGATATTGAAAAGCTCAAAACATTATCATTTTATACATATGAACCGTATAATGATGATACGGAAGATTATATTTTAAATACTATTAATGATGTATTATCCGATACGAGTTTATTCAAACAACCATTGACTGATAATGAACGCTATCAATTCGTTATTGATGTCTTAACATTAAATAAGGATATTTTAAGACTAATTGATTCATACGATTTCACATCTAATATCCCTAAATTAGTTTACGAGCTTAAAAATGAAACACAGTTAGATAAGCAAACATGCTTATTGTTAGCGTATTTCCATAAGTTGGGATTTGATGTTGTTATATTATCACCAGCCGGCTTATCAAATATCGATAGTGTTATCACACCTGAACGTATGACTAAGCTTCGCTTAGATACAATGGTTTATGATGAGTCCTTTAATCCGATACGTAAACAAGTAGCCGCGAAAAATCAATTACCACCAATGAAATGGCTAGCTAACCTATTTGATAGGTAAACTATGATTGATTAGCCTCAGTGTAAAACTACGTTACTTGTAAATATATAGGTACCTTGAGATATTTGCCTAGTCTCATGCTCTACGCTTTAGTATTAAACAGTTCTGATTGGTAGGAACAGTGTATTAAAGATGTAAAACTACAAGATAACATTGGCGAAGGCGCTAAAGGGTGTAGTTTATACCCGCTTACCGCATAAAATAAACTAATTTAAACGAAAGGACTTTGCCAAGCGTATGACAAAAATGGCAACTCAAAAAGTAACGCAAGTGTGTGTTTTAGACCAAAATGGTCAACCGTTAATGCCAACTCAACGTCTTGGCAAGGTGTATCGTTTATTGAAAACGAAAAAAGCACATATAGTTGCTTATGAACCATTTACAATTAAATTAAATTATGAACCAAAAACACATATTATTCAACCAATGACTCTTGGTGTTGATAGTGGTGCTATTCATTCAGGTTACTCTTTAGCCAATGAACACAGTGAATACTATAGCGCTGAAGTTATTGCAAGAGATAATATTTCTAAAAATATTTCAGATAAGCGTATGTACCGTCGAAATAGACGTTCTCGTAAAACACGTTATCGTAAACCACGATTTAACAATCGTAAAAATAAGGGTAAAGGGTGGATTCCACCGTCTTTAGAACAAAAGGTGACAGTACAAGTCAATGAGATTAAACATCTTCATCAGTATTTTCCGATTAAAGATATTATTATTGAAGTTGCAGAATTTGATATTCAAAAAATTGAAAATCCTGAAATATCAGGAAAAGAGTATCAACAAGGGACTTTACAAGGGTATAATATTCGTAATTATCTGCTTGAAAAGTACAACCACAAGTGTTTTTATTGCGATAAAGAAGTTTCAACTTTTGAAGTTGAGCATATGATTCCAAGAGCTCGACGAGGTTCTAATCGTATTGATAATTTGACCTTAGCTTGTCATGATTGCAATCAGAAAAAAGGGACATTAACGGCTGAAGAATTCATAAAGCAAACCTTAACACCTCAAAAAGCGGCTCAGAAAATAAGACAAATACCTAAAATGAAACAGCTATTGAAATATATGGCACACATGAATGCCACACGATGGGTCTTGTATAACACGATTAAAGAAACGTATGAGTCTGTAAGTTTAACGTATGGCTATATTACAAAGCACAATCGTATCAATGCATGTCTCCCGAAAGCCCATCATATTGACGCTAAGTGTATCACAGGTTTTTCAACAGTTCCATCATTTGATATAACAGTTGTTAAAACGAAAATGCGTAGACATAATCGTCAATTGCATCGTGCAACGTTTAGTAAAGGTCATAAACGTCGAGCAGCAACACTGTCAAAATATGTTCATGGTTTTCAATTATATGATATTGTATTGTTTAACAATCATCGTTATTATATAAAAAGCCGTCGTAGCTTCGGTTCATTTAAACTTGCATCTCTTGAGGGGTTAAAAGATGAAGAACGAAGTTATAAGAAATTAACATTTCTTACACATACAAATGCTTATTTAACAAACCATTATGTTAATGATAAAAGTGTTAATGGTTAATATAAAATCAAATAATGATTATAAAAGGAAAAAAGAGATGAATTTTGCACCAATGAAGCAAACAGAAGTCGCTGAAAATGGCGATGTAATTGAAATTATTGATGAACCTCTTGTAGTAACCGACGTTGACGCTTACAAAGAAGAATTACGTAAACTACCAGAAGTTCAAAACTTAACAAGTGAAATTGACCCAAACAATTCAAATACTATTTTGATGTTTGGTCAAAAACCAAGTCAGGGATTGTCTCAAATCACTGACCAACTAATGGCTACCACAAAACGTGTTAATGCTCAAGAGGCATCAGAAATGATGGTTAAATTGACTAAGTTAATGGATAAATTTGATGTTCAAGAACTTGAAAACATTAACACAGAAGAACGTCCAACATTTGTACAGAAATTGTTTAACAAAGTCAAAATGACTTTAGATGAACTTTTTGCTAAGTATGAAGATATGGGTCGTGAAGTTGATGGTATTTATCAAATTTTGACTAAATATGAATCTCAAATTCTTAAGTCGCAAGATGACCTAAAGAAATTGTATGAAGCAAATACAACGTTTTATGAAGAACTTGAGAAGTATATTGTCGCAGGTGAATTAGGTAAAGAAGAAATTCAAAACTACCGTAAACAAGTAGAAGCATCACCTAATTTATCAGATTTAGACCGTCAAAATGAACTACAACGTTTAGATATGCTGGTTGAAATGCTTGATACCCGTGTATATGATTTGCGTATTGCTGAACAAGTGGCAATGCAAACAGCACCTATGATTCAAATGCAAATGCGTAGTAATTTTGACTTAGCACGTAAGATTAAGTCAAGCTTTATTATCACATTGCCAATTTTCAAACAATGTTTGATTCAAGCTATCAACTTGAAACGTCAAGAAATTCAAGCTCGTTCAATTAAACAATTAGACGACAAAACAAAGGAATTACTTGAACGTAACGCTCAAAACACAGCTCGTCAATCAGTCCAAACAGCTAAAATGGCATCAGGTTCTTCTGTACCTATTGAAACACTTCGTAAAAACTATGACATTATTAAAAATGGTACGGAAGAAGTGAAACGTATTCAAGCTGAGCAAGCTCAAAAACGTGAAACTGATACAGTTGAACTTGAAAATATGAAACAACAAATGAAAGCAAGCGGATTATTATCTGCACCACTATAAGGAGATATATAGATGATTTTTGGAGATTCACACGCAACACAAACTTTAAATTTGGATAAAGGTCAAGTCCTTGACCTTGCAAAAGCAGAAAAACCACTACGTAACGTTATTATCGGAGCTGGTTGGGATGCAAATATTAACGGTAATGTAGCCGATTTGGACTTGTCAGCATTCTTGCTTGATAATAATCGTAAAGTTACAGACTTGAGCAAACAAGTTGTATTCTACAATCAGCAACAGCAACAAGGTATTTACTCAAGTGGGGATAACCGTACTGGTGAAGGTGACGGTGATGATGAACAAATCGTAGTAGATTTGGATGCTATTTCACCAAATATTAGTGAACTTGTATTTATTATGACAATTGATAAAGCTGCTGAACGTCGTCAAACATTTGGTCAAATTAAAAATGCTTATGTTCGTTTGCTAGATGCTGATGATAATGACCGTGAAGTGTTGAACTTTAACTTGTCAGAAGATTATGGTACTTCAACAGCAATGATTGCATGTTCATTGCGTCGCACAACACATGGTTGGGAATTCAAAGCTGTAGGTGATTCACTTGTTGGAACACTCAACGATGTATTAGCTAAATTTCAATAAGAGGTAGAATAAAATGGGATTTTTGAATAAACTTTTCGGAACAGGTGAAGAAGCACCTCAACACCAACAAACACCAGCTCCAGCACCACAAGAGCCAGCTCAAGTAGCTGAAGTGCCACAAGCTGGGCGTCAATTGAACCTTACAAAAGGTCAAACTCTTAATCTTCAAAAGAATGACACACTTAATTTGACTAAGTCAGAATATAGTTTGTCACGCCTTCGTGCAGCAGCAGGTTGGGATGTTAACGATAGCCTATTTGGTTCAAATTATGATTTGGACTTATGTGCATATCTACAAGATGCAAATGGAGTTGTAAAACAAACGGTATTCTTCGGTTCAAAAGGGAACCTTAACAAATTTGGTGTGCAACTTGACCATGATAACTTAACAGGTGATGGTGAAGGTGATGACGAAAACATCTTCCTTAACTTGGACGCTGTCCCTGCCGATATTGCTAAAATCACAATTGCCGTAGTTATCTATCAAGCTAAATCACGTCGACAACACTTCGGTAAAGTCAAAAACGCATATATCCGTCTACTTGACGAAAGCGACAATGACCGTGAAATGTTCCGCTTCAACTTGTCAAATAATGGCGAAGGTAAACATTCAGTAATTGCTGCGGATATTTATCGTGACGCATCAGGTTGGAATTTCTTCGCACGTGAAGAATATTCAGATGCCGGTGCAATTAGTGAACTTGAACGTAAACTTTAAGGGGAATTTGAAAAATGGCAATTAATTTTACAGCATTAGCTCCAACAAATGGACAACAAACAGTCGCAACAGAAGTACAAGCACATCCATCAGGTGAATCATTGAGTCTTCGTAAAGACCAATTCCTTGATTTGACAAAAGCTGCACCAGCACTTCGTAATGCTAAACTTGCAGCAGGTTGGGATACACTTACAGCAGGTGTTGATTTAGACTTGAGTGCTATTCTTTTAGGTGCTGACGATAGATATCTTGGTGATGACCACTTTATCTTCTTTAACCACCTTAACGCGTATGGTTGCCAACATAGTGGTGATAATCGTACAGGTCTTGGTGATGGTGATGATGAAGTTATCAGCGTTGACTTGAACAATGTACCAGCGGATGTTGAAAAGATTATTGTAAATGTAACAATTCAAGATGCGTTGTCAAAACGTCAAACATTTGGTATGGTTCAAAATGCGTTTGTTCGTCTTGTAGACGCTGACACAAACAAAGAACTTGCAAAATTCGATTTGACTGATGATTATTCAACATCAACAGCAATTGTATTTGCTGAATTGGTTCGTGGTTCAAACGGTTGGAATTTCCACACATTGGGACAAGGTCTTACTGGTGAATTGAAAGATTTGCTTGTCATGTACCGTGGTTCTCTAGACGGAGTTAGCTATTAAAAGTGATTTTATATCACTTTTTTTAGTTTTGTCACAAAAACTATTGACAACTGACTAATAATTCTGATATAATATAAGTAACCAAATATAATAGAAATAGGTACAAAAATAAATGAAAAAATTTAATGGTTTAACTTCTCAAGAAGTTGAAGCATCCAAACAGGCTCATGGTACAAATGCCCTGTCTCAAAAGGAAGCTACGTCCATTTTTGAAATTTTCATGGACGCCATGAAAGACCAATGGATTTTGATTTTGCTAGCAGCATTACTATTCCAAGTAATCATCAACACTCTAGCAATGTTTAATCCGATTTTTGGCCATGCTAACTGGCTTGAAACAATTTCGTTAGTTGTAGCGATTTTGTTATCTACTGGATTTTCAACTATTTCAGAGTATCGTAATGAATTAAACTTTAATAAATTACAAGATGAAGCATCTAAAACACTTGTTAAAGTTTATCGTGACGGTAAATTGAAAGAAATTCTTATTGATGATATCGTTAAAGGTGACCAAATCCTTGTGCAAGCAGGGGATAAAATCCCAGTCGACGGTATCTTGCTAGATGGTACACTTAAAGTCAATCAAGCTGCCGTTAATGGTGAGTCTGATGACGTTATTAAGTTACCACTTGACGGTCGTCCTGAACCAGATGCGAATGACTTATTCACAGAACTTCGAGTTTTCCGTGGTACAGTAGCTGTATCTGGTGAAGCTGTTATTGAAGCTACTGTAATTGGTGATAACACTATTATGGGTTCAATTAATACAGCTCTTCAAGAAGACGCAAAAGAAAGTCCTTCAACTGGCAAACTTGCACATCTTGCTAAAAGTATTGGTGTATTAGGTTACTCAGGTGCGGGTCTTTATGTGGCAATTGCTATCATCTCAGTACTTACACGTAGTATTGAAACATTTATGGCATTGAGCCCAGCTTTAGTATTTGTTATTAATACTATTCTTTACGCTGTAACAATCATCATTATGGCAGTTCCTGAAGGACTTCCTATGATGCTTGCTATGGTTGCAGCTATGAACTCAGGTAACTTGTTAAAACAAAATATCTTAGTACGTAAACCAGATTCTGTTGAAACAGCTGGTTACACCAATATCTTGTTCTCAGATAAAACAGGTACAATCACTAAAGGTGTGTTATCAGTTGTAGACTTCATTTTAGGTGACGGTACATTATATAACACTACAAATTCTGGACATGGTTCTGAATTTAAAGAAATGAATGAAGATGTTAAATCTGAACTTCTTATCGGTATTGGTGATAATAATGATTCCGTTGTATCAGAAGATGAAGTTTCAGGTAAGAAATATGCCGCTGGTTCAAACAACACTGATAAAGCATTGCTTAATTTCTTAATTGATAATGATTTACTTGATTTCAACAATAACGATGTAGTTGTTATTGAAAAAGAACAATTCAATTCAGCAACTAAATTTGCATCAATTACATTATCAAACGGTCTTAAGTATATTAAAGGTGCTCCAGAATTCACTATGAGTGACGTTAAGTTCTATCTTGACGAAAATGGTAAGCAACAACCAATTACTGAAGACTCAACTCGCAAGCTTGATGAAGTATCACTTCAACAAGCAAATCGTTCAATGCGTCTATTAGCAATTATCCGTGAAGAAAACGGAGTTAAAACTCTTATTGCTTTAACATGTATTCGTGATAATATCCGTGATGATATTCCACAAACCGTTAAAGACCTTGACCGTGCAGGTGTTCAACTTGTAATGGTTACAGGTGACCGTAAAGAAACAGCGGTAGCAATTGCTAAAGATGCTGGAATTATTAAATCTGATGATGATATTGTATTGACTCACGATGAGTTAGACGCTATGTCTGACGAAGAAGTGAAAGAAGCACTTCCAAAACTTCGTGTTGTATCACGTGCATTACCATTAGATAAGAAACGTTTGGTCAACTTGGCACAAGACCTTGATATGGTTGCCGGTATGACAGGTGATGGGGTAAATGATTCGCCTGCACTTAAATCAGCAGACGTAGGGTTTGCTATGGGTGACGGTACTCAAACAGCTCAAGAAGCTTCAGATATCGTCATTGTTAACAACTCATTGGCATCTATTACAAAAGCAATTTTATATGGACGTACAATGACAAAATCCGTTCAAAAATTCATTAAATTCCAATTAACTGTTAACGTTGCGACAATTGCAATTTCATTGCTAGTACCACTATTTGGACTCTTTGTTCCAGTACTTAGTGGTGTTAAAGAAGTATTCTCAATCATTATGATTCTTTGGATTAACTTGATTATGGATACATTCGCAGCTATGATGTTTGGTGAAGAACCACCACTTGATAAATATATGTCTGAAGCTCCTGTAGCTAAAAAGGCTCGTATTTTGACAAATGACATGAAAGCTGCTATTGGTACAGCTGCAACATTTATTACAGTTGGTTCATTATTGATTTTGACAAATACATTTGGTATCCAAGAATTCATTACTAAAGGAACTGGCAATTTTGAAATGGTTACAACATTCAACTTGACATTCTTTATCTATGCAATTCTTTGGAATGCCCTTAATACTCGTTCAACTGGTCTTGATATTTTATCACATATCAGTAAGAACAAGAAATTTGTTTGGATTATGGTTCTTATCATGGTTGTTCAAACACTCATCCTCCAATTTGGTGGTGCAGTATTCGGAACAGTTCCAATGGATATTGAACATTATCTAGTTGCAGCAGGACTTGCAGCACTTGTTATCCCTATTGATATGTTGCGTAAAGTTCTAACTCGCAAAAAATAAGGTACGCGTTATCGCGTTTCCAACTCATGATGAGTGAAACGGCCTAATCGTCTGGAATAATTGGCGATTAGGTTATACCTAACCATTTGAAAGGAAAAGACGATGTCAGATTTACCATATATGCCATTCATGTTACTGCAATTTGGAATTACGCTAGTCTGTTTACTAATATTGATTTTTTTAGCAAAAGGTTTTCGTACTAAATACCATGTGAAGGCTGTAATTTCCTTTATTATCATATTATTTTTCGGGTCAGTAAATGTTGTTAATGCTTTAACCGTTATATCTAGCATGCCTGATACAGGTAAGACTACTAGAGTTGTTGTAAGTCCTAAAAAAACGAATCTTAAAGATAAAACAATTGTATCTCTGGATATTTCAGACAACCCAACTCGCACATTAAGTTCCACTCATGAATTTCGCATTAAGCCAGGACAATCTATTTCAGCAAAACAATATCAATTAATTGTTGACAATTTAAATACAAATTTTACAAATAATTTTTATACAAAATTAAACAATATGATGAATATGCAAACCCCTAAAAATGCATACGACTCAAAAAACACGCTAACAGGTTGTATTTATATTCGTGATAATGACGGTATGTATTCAACAAATTATATGACTATTGACTCATCTGGCATAGTTCTTAAAAACCCAAACAATATTCCATTAGATAAAGCGAAATTCACATTAACAACAGTTGAATATATAACAAAAAAAGCAGCTAGTCAAAAAGGTCTTGTATATAGTGTCACTATGAGTGAAAGTACGGCAAAATTAGTCTTTGATGTATCGAAGGTTAATAAATGATTTATATACACAAATCATTAAATGGGTGACACAAAGCGGCACCCAAACCCCACTTAATTACTGAATACTTGAGAGGATGAAATATGACTACAACAAGTGGCCCATTTATTATCGGACTAATAATTATTTTAATGATTATACACACAATCGCGGTAACACTTTATTTACGAAATAAAAGATTGACCCCATCAAGCGTCTTAGTGGCACCGTTATCAGTTTGTATAATGCCAATGTTGTTTGTGCTTTTTGTTATTGGGCCAATTAACCAATTCGGTGAAGCGCATTATGATTACAGTAAACCAAAAACTATTTTTACAGCAAAATCAAATGACCATTTAATTTTAGAATATACTAATGGTTTTGGGAATTATCGCATTAACGAAACTGATGTATTACGACCAAAAGATTATACATATATGGAACCAGTAACAGCAACTGTAATAACAAGCAATTCTAAGAAAAAATATGAATTTGACAACGTTAAAGCAAACCATGTAAAAGGAAATACAAAAATTACTAAAGCATCTATTACACATGTTACAAAAACTCAAAAATGTTTATTTATCACAATTAAAGATGAATATGACTATATTCAATTTGATGTAACTCCTACAAAGAAAATTGCAACAACAGAATAGGTGAGTTTATGTCAAAATTATCCACGAAATTAGCAGACATTGATAAGAAATGGTTACATTATCTTGAAAAGCATGGCGTCAAGATTAAAACGCATTGGTGGCAGAACTCATTAGACTGTTCAAAGCCTCAATTTATACCACATGCTAAAAAATTTTGGGCAACATTGAGTAAAGATGAAAAGCAATGTATTAAAGTTGATAACGAGCATGCTCAACGGGATTTGTTTTACTATTTGTCAATTCCACATCCAAGTTTTCGAAAATGCTTTTATAGTTACCGAAAACAAATAACAGAAACTAAAGCTTAATAGTCTGGAATAATTGGCTATTAAGTTATACACTACAAATGAAAGGGGATTTTATTGTGAAAGCTATTTGGGCACAAGATGAATCAGGCTTAATTGGTAATGGTCTACATTTGCCATGGTCAAATCCTGAAGATTTAACATTTTTTAAAGAAACAACAACTGGCTCAGCCGTGTTAATGGGATATAACACATTCGCATCACTAGGTTTTAAACCATTACCAAATCGTAAAAATATCGTATTGACACATAAGCCAACCGTATTAGTAAATGGCTATGATACTGTTTATATTTTTTCAAGTATTAAAGACGTACTTGAAAAATTTGCAGACACAGATATCTATGTTATTGGTGGTGCTAGCATTTATGATGCTACAATTGACTACGTAGATGAAATTATTCGTACAACAATTCATGGTGAACATTCTGGAAATATTTATATTCCAGAAAACTTAACCGATGGATTTGCTGTTGTATCAACAACTGAATATCCAGCAACGGATACAAGTGAAGCTAGAACTGTTGAGGTATTAACTCGTGAAAAAGCTTGAGATTTTTATTGCATATACGGAAGAGTATTATGACGTTGATGGTGTTTATTATGCACAAGCTGTAGTTAATCCTGAAACTTTGATTTTAGAAGAATCAGACGCTATTCGATTACAGGAAGCGTTATATAAGTTACCATTAGACGAAATCGGGTCAATGTTTGGTGTCTCAGATGTTGAAAAACTTGAAGTCTTTATTAGCCCATATGATTATGAAGATGATAAAGAATATGCTGACGAATTATACCAACAAGCAATGAGCAAAATGGCACATACATATTTACCTGAAGCTTGGCAAAATAAAGTCAGTAACCCAACGCAATTAATTGACCGATTATGTAACGAACATACATATCCAAGTAAAGAAAATGTATTGAAAGCTTTAGAGTTAACAGCTCCGGAAGATGTGAAAGTGGTTATCTTAGGACAAGACCCCTATCATACACCTGGTGCTGCACAAGGCTTATCATTTTCAGTACCTGATGATAAACCAGCACAACCGTCACTAAGAAACATTTTAAAAGAATTAAAAGATGATATTGGTGAACGTGAGTCACATGATTTGACTAATTGGGCGAAACAAGGTGTGTTGCTATTAAATACAGTTTTAACAGTGCGTAAGGGTGCACCTAATAGTCATGCAAATCTTGGTTGGGAGAAATTTACAGATGAAATCATAACTTATTTAGATTCATTAGACCAACCTATCGTATTTATTTTATGGGGTAATTATGCCCAGAAAAAAGAATCATTGATTAAAAATAAATATATTATTAAGTCACCACATCCAAGTCCGTTTTCAGCACATAGAGGCTTCTTTGGTAGTAAACCATTTTCAAAAGCAAATGATTATTTGATTGCAAATGGCATTGAACCAATAGATTGGATTAGACATGACTAGACTTGAAGAAATAATAAACTATTTGTCTGACTTTGATGATAAAGACATTGATTTCTTGCTGTATGCATATGATAAACGCAATAACAAGCTTGTAAAGTACGATAACTTAGATATTTATCATGATAGACCTGTGAAACAATTAACATCAATGTCTGATATTTACGCAAAAATTGCATATCAGTTAGTTACTGGACAGACATCACAAGATGAATATGAAGACTATCAAAAATGGTATTATTACAAAATGGTACGCCAATTTAAAGATATTAATTATGCGGTTAAAAAAAGAAATCAATTAGATGAATCAGTAAGAAACTATTATAACTATTTTCAACAACTTAAGAAACATGGTTTGTTGAAAGAATAGTTGAAAGGAATCATATGTTTACAAATTTTATTTTTAAAGACTATATTAATGGTTCAAAACTTATTACTAAAAAAGTAAGACGTCAGCTCATTATTTCACGTGGTATTGAACCAAGTATAGTAATCATATTAATGGGACCATTTTCAAAAGCACCATTCCCATTCTCTATTGGTTTTATCGGATTATGCATGATATCTTTTATTTATCTATTAGCATTGCTTTATAACGAAATGTCAGGCAACTCAGTATTTCGTTTAGCTTATGCAAATACTGAATATGGACGCACTATTGTATATAATAATGTAACGGTTTCACAAGAAGCCCAATATATGCAGTTCAAGCCTGAAAGCCAAGATATGGTTAAAGTTCTCGGTTTTGACATTAAGGAATTATCTGTTGATGGCGTTGAAAAATCTTTTATTGATATTATTTATGCTGATGGATATTATAAAAAGGTAGAACTGGTAGAAACAATTCAAAAACCTTTAAATATCAGACAAAAATTCTCAGATGAATTCAGTCTTAAAGGTTATCGTTTGAACTTGTATGATAAAGTAAAATAGGTAGGTTATTTATGTTTAAAAAATCAAAAAAATATAAAAATGCATTAGACTCGTTAGATAGACTTTGCGAAGATATGTATAAAACATCTAATAATGTAATGTGTAATACCAAAATTACTTTGTATAACTTAATTGAGACAGATGATTTTAAAAAAGCTAATAAAGATATTAAATATTGTCGTGAAAAATTAGAAAACGCCAAGCAACGATTAGAAGATGAATTTCATTTGTTTGACAAATATTATGAAGTGGATTCAGCAACCGCTATCAATTTCAGCAAACGAATGCAAGAATATGATGACGCAGATATGATGTTGAAGACACATGAATATTATTTAAATAAATTAATAGGACAAGACGTATGATAACTAATTTATTTTATCGACCATATCGTAAAGGTCGTAAAGCAATTTCAAAAGAAATACTTACTAAGTATGGTTCATCATTAAAAACTGAATTTTTCTTTTGGGTTATTATCATAGCTTTACTAATGTTTTTATTACCTTTGAATTATACAACAGCTGGGTATTGTTTTATCTGCTATATTATGGCAATCATTACAGTTGTCACTGGTATCGCTGATGATTTATATCCAGACTATATGCTAGGTAAGGTTTTAAAAAAACATACATATCGTGATGTCTCATTAGAACGTACAAAAGGTTGGCGAATTATTTTCAACAATGGCGAAAGTAAATATTATTCAGATAGGGATATTATCGATATGTATATTGATAATGAATTTCCAGATTTGGATAATTTAGAAAAATATAATGGTGATTATAAAACAATTAATGTAGACAAAGTTCAATATGTCCCAGATTCAAATCTAAAATACACAGACGACTTTACACTACAAAAATATGTTATTAAGGCTCATAAATAATGACTAGAGATATCAAATTGAAATGGTGTTGGTTAATTGCTATTATAATTGGACTTGTCAGCTTAAATCTCTTTGTAATTGATTGTTGGAGATTTGATAATATTCAAACATCAATTGCTACAATTACTAGAATTGACCAAAATGGCAATGTGTATGATATTACAACATCAGCAAAGCGACTAACGGGTAAACCGTTCATATATACAGTATCCTATGGTGAAGTAAAACCATTAAACATAAACGATAAAGTTTTAATTAGAAGTGAACATAAGGAATTATTTCCAACGTTTTCACAAAAGGTAACAAAACCAGTTGTTCAGCATTTAAAAGCATCAACACCATACATCTTAATACTGTTAAATGTAGTATTATTAGTTAATGAATTGTTGTTGAGATATAGCATTACACCAGTTAAAGACCGATATATGGGACTATATGGAACTAACAACCCATATTTAGAAGCGTTGAATAGTTGTTGTATGATGATAACAACAATATCTATTATTGCATCAGTTATATTAATTTCAAGTTTCAAATAAACTAAGGTTGACAAACTCATGAAAATATGGTATACTATAAGTAGTAACAAATCTGATTAGCAGAAATCCACTGTTACATTTATAGAAACGAGGACCCATGAAACTCAAACAACTGATGTGTTCGACAGCTGTTTTAGCCGGTGTAGGTGTTGCATCATTAGCAGGACATCATGCATTTGCAGACGAAACAGAACAGGCACAACCAACAACTGAATTAACAAATACAGATAAACTATATAGACTTAAAGCTGAGAAAAACACTGTTGAATCAAATATTAATGCACTTAAGCAAAAATTAGCTGATAGAAAATCAGATAAAAAAGTAAAAAGTGTACAATCATTAAATATTGGTTCAAAAATTGCCGAAGCTAAGTCTGACAATACAACTGAATCAACAACAGAAATCAAAGATAAATTGAAAGCTTATAAAGCTCGAGAGGCTCTTGTTGATTCAAAAATTCAATTAATTAACAAACAAGAACAGAAAAAAGCTGATGAGGCTGCCAGAGTACAAGCTGAACAAGAGGCTCAGGAAAAGGCTGCTAAAGAAGCTCAGGAAAAAGCTGCAAAAGAAGCTGAAGAAGCTAAAAAAGCTGAAGACGCTAAACATGCAGAGGAACAAAAAGAGGCTGATAAAAAAGCAGCAACCCAACAAGCTATTTCAAGTGGTACAACAGTAACAGGGTCAGTAACACCCGTTGCATCAGGTACTGCAAATTCATACCCAACAGGTCAATGTACTTGGGGTGTTAAATGTCTAGCTCCATGGGTTGGTGATTATTGGGGGAACGCCGGTCAATGGATTCAATCAGCGCAAGCTGCAGGATTTAGAACAGGAACAAAACCAGTTCCTGGTGCAGTAGCGGTATGGCCAAGTGATGGTGGAGGATATGGTCACGTAGCATATGTGACTGATGTACAATCAGAAACAAATATTCAAGTTTCTGAATCAAACTACGCAGGAAATATGTATATTGGAAACTTCCGCGGCTGGTTTAACCCACAAGCAACATGGTCAGGAAGTGCCGTATATTACATTTATCCTAATTAAGTAATTACGGAGTATTTATGCAATTCAAAAAACTGATGTGTACGACAGCCGTTTTAGCAGGACTAATGACATTTAGCTCTGTACATGCCGATGAAACGGGACAGGCACAACTTAATCAAGATACTTTAACAAAATTATCAGCAGAAAAAACAACATTACAATCGAATATTAATGCTACACAGCAGAAATTAGATAATTTTAATAAAGATAAAAACACGTTCAACCCATCAAAAACCTTAATTAATCAGGAAACACCCGACCAATTGAAAACGAAATTACAATCGTTTCAAGCTCAATTGACAATGGTTGATTCCAAGATTAATTCAATTAATAAGCAAGAGGCTGAACGTCAAGCTGCTGAACAAGCTCAAAAAGAAGCTCAAGCAAAGCAAGCTAAGGAAGATGCCATCAACAGAGGTGAAACTGTTACAGGTTCAGTATCAGCAACACCCGTTTATGATGGTGACGCATATCCAACAGGACAATGTACCTGGGGCGCTAAAGCATTAGCACCTTGGGCAGGAAACAATTGGGGTAACGCTGGTCAATGGGTACAGTCAGCTCAAGCTGCTAGATTCAGAACAGGTCGTAAACCCGTACCAGGAGCACTCATTGTATGGGTTGGTACAAGCGAGGGGTATGGTCATGTGGCTTTTGTTACAGATGTAGAATCTGAGAATAAAATCCAAATTCAAGAAGCCAATTATGGTGGAAGTGCATGGCAAGCTGACCCACGTGGTATAGGAAATTATCGTGGCTGGTTTAATCCAGCCGAGTCAGGTGGAGATGTTTATTACATTTATCCAAATCCATAAAACAGTAGAAAACTACTGTTTTTTTATTGACAAACTTATTGAGATATGGTATAATAGATTTGTGAATAAAAAAACAGTGAATAGGAATAACTATGAATATACCAGAATATTATTTTGACATAGCAGATAAACTACATCAAATAACAGATACTATTCCAATTAAAATTAATGATATATTGAAAGAATTTGACGATATTGAAGTGCAATATGTGAATTATTTAGAGGAACCATTAGTTATTAAACAAGATGATGGATATTTGTTTAAAACATTAGCATATCCGTCAAAGAAACAACGTTTTACAATCGCTAAGCATTTAGCACATTTATTGTTGGGACATGTTGATAACTATAACAATTTATATCACAGGCAAGCGAACGAAATTCAACTACCAGCATGCCGCTTAGCCGCATGTATTTTAATGCCAAAAGCTGATTTTGAGAAAAATGTTTATAACTTTAGTGATGAAAATGGTAATGTGAATATTGGTGAATTAGCCTTTCATTATGGCGTATCAAGTACTCTTGTAAACGGCTATGGAAAAGAATTGGGATTATTCGAATAAGGTAGAAGAATTTCCACGTTTTGTTACACGAGTGCGAACGAAGTGAGCAAGAGCACAGAGGAGACCATGGAATTTTTAAATTTATTAATTGAAGCAATCAGACTTTCAATATGTGGTGCCTGCATCATTACAGCTATCATTTCTGGATTAATTGGACTTATTGCATGTATCTCCTGTATGATTGATAATCAAAGCACAAAAGATACAAACTATATTTCAGCAATAACTATTTGTACAATCATTGTAATTGTAGCAACTAGTTTAGCCTATATTGTGACACCAGAATTAATAGGACATATATAAAAGAAATTATAAGAATTGAGAATATGATATGAATCACAATGACCGACTTTTATTCAATCGCTTAATTAAGCAGTCAAATGGCTTACTGGTTATAGCTATTATTACACTATTAAGTATCCTTATTGGTGTGATTTTTCCAAATCCATATAGTTATAATATTGCAGTTTCTGGATTTGCTATTGCTTTAATTTGGGGATTAATCCGTGACTATAAGAATAAGAAAACTTATACAGAAGACTTTTCAACCTATTATGATATCATTAAAAAAGGAAATTATTTATATTTCGAAGCTAAAATTGATGACCCAAAATTAGCTGAAGTACATGGCTATCACATTGATGGGGAAAATGCTGAGGATTACTTTTTACATAATAGTAAGATTAAACATAACACATATATTTTAGTACCCATATCACGAGTCATTGTTGACTCAAATCGACTACCTGATATTGAAGCTAAAATGCGTCAATATCCACAACTATTCGAATAAAACTACAATAAGCATTACAAGTTAGGGGAATTTTATGTTATTTCAATTAAAAGATACAACAGTGGAAGAAATTACACCACACGACCAAGATGGCGAATATGTTGACTCAGGTCTTTGCCCAACTTGTTGGGGTTCTGAATGGGAAGACGGATATGTCTCTGTTAAAGTCACATTCGGAAACGGTGAATCATACACTTATTACAGAACTGAAGACGAAATTCAACAGCGAGGCCTTGCTGGTGTGATTGACTATTTATTTACACACTTATCTGAATTTCCAAATATGACTCAACAAGAATTTATCGACCATTTGTCGGCAGATTTAGATAAACGCTTTGGCTATGAACGGTAGAAATCGTTAAACCTAGATTAAGCTATCACAAACAAAATAAGGAAATATAGTTATGGACTATTTACATTTAATTATTACGGACATCGTGTTTGAAACCAGTGAACCTATTGCTTTACATTTTGTTGACCAAGACGTAACAGATGACTTTGTAGACTTCCTAGCACAATCGCCAACTATTGGAATCCATTCATTTGCAACAGATTCACCAAGTTGGCAAAGTGTTCTTGACTATGATTCTTATTTTGACCAGTTTAAAGTCTATACGGATTTTGAAGACTTTAAAAAGGCTCTTGAAAATAAATGTTAAAATCAAAAGAAAAATACAACCTATTTTTAAATATTATTGTGGGACAACTCATTGTTGGTACTATTGGATTATTACTTGTAATCTCAATTCCATTACCAGATGGGCTTAACTATTGGAATCACAATTTCAGCCTATTTCGAAATTTATACACTTGAGCGTTATGGCACTCGTAACAATATTAATTAACAACTTTGAAAGGTAAGCAATGGCAAATTCTATTGAAGAACAAATTGAAGGATATTACAAGGAGAAATTAAAAGATTTAGGCGTTCGTTTTTACGCTAAAAATGAACCGATTAATACACAAATCAGCACAGCTTTAGCAAATAGTGTCTCTAAAAGTGGCGGTTCAGGTATGAACTACCCTGATATCAAACTTTTGCTTGAAAATTCCACACGTCGTGATATTCCAGTCATGATTGAAGCAAAAGGACTTAGAGGTAAACTTGAGAAATGTGATAAAGACGGTAATATTGTCGGTATTACTAAGTGGGCGAGTGATGGTAAACCTGGAAAAGATGGTAAACCAACGCATTTAAAAGGTGACCCTAATTATAACACAATTAAAAGCTTTGCGGTTAACGGAGCCATGCACTATGGTTCAGCGGTGTTAGATGGTGGTTATGACGAAGTTATCATTGTAGGTGTGAATGGTCATGAATTAGTTGACGGTCACGTTGTCAATCCTGAATGTAAAGCTTATTACGTTTCTAAAAAGAACAACTTTATTCCAAAACTAATTCCTGAAATTACAGCGGATGACTGGTCTCTTTTCGCCCATGTAGACGCCTTATTTGCACGTCTTGACCAATTGAATTTATCAGAAACCGAAATTGAAGCCTTAACTGTTAAATTAGATGCAGCTTTAGAAGCTAAAATCAAGCGTATTCACCAAAGTTTATATGATGATGTTCAACTAAAAACAGCTTTAACCACCAATGAGAAATTGTATCTCTTTTGTGGACTTATTATGGCTGGTTTGAAAACAGCCGGTATTCGTACACTTACAGTTGATGATTTACATTCAAATGATAGTAATCACAATAACGACGGTACTATTTTACTTCAGAATATTGAAAGTTTCCTATATGCTAAAAATGCAAGTCCAGACAAAGTACAGATGATTTCTGATTTGTTGCGAGGGGTATTCGCTAAACCGGTTTTATGGAAACCAAAAAATGGTGAAAGTTTACTAAAAGTCTTATTTGCTCAAGTACAAGACGAAATTATTCCACTACTTGAAAGCAATCTTCATTTGGACTTTACAGGTCGTATTTTAAATTCATTAAACGACTGGGTGTCTATTGACAATGATGCAGCAAATGATGTTGTCTTAACACCTCGCTATGTAACGCAATTTATGGCTCAATGTGCTCGTACGAATAAGGATTCCTTTGTTTGGGATAAGGCTATGGGTTCAGGTGGATTTTTGGTATCAGCTATGGACTTAATGATTAAGGACGCCCGTGATACAATTATAAATCCAGAAGAATTAGAAGACAAAATCACACACATTAAAGAAAACCAATTGTTGGGTATTGAAATTTTAGGAAATATTTACATATTAGCAGTTCTTAATATGATTTTAATGGGCGACGGTTCATCTTCTGTTTTACAAGGTGATTCACATGAATACGTCTTGCCTGAAAATTTCCCAGCTAATGTATTTCTTTTAAATCCACCATATAGTGCTCCAGGTAAAGGTTTCAACTTTGTAGAAGAAGCCTTCAATCAAATGACTCATGGTTATGGTGCCATTTTAATTCAAGATAGTGCCGGTAATGGTCAAGGAAATCCGTATGCTAAACGTATTTTGAAAAATAACACATTAGAAGCATCTATTAAAATGCCTGCTGGATTATTTGGCAATAAGGCAAGTGTTTCTGTTTGTATCTTTATTTTTAAAGTTGGACGTCCACATGAAGAGGATGATTTAGTAACATTTATTGATATGAGTGACGACGGATATAGCCGACTTAATAGGAAAAAATCCACACAGGAAACAAACTTGCGTGATGTTGATGACGCAAAAGGTCATTATGACGAAGCGTTAGCTCATGTATTAGGTAAAAAACCACAGACGACCTATTATACTGAAGCGAATAGTAAAGTCATTCATGATACAATTAGTTTAGACGGTGATGATTGGCTATTTGTTCAACATCAAACGGTTGATATGACACCAAAAGAAGACGATTTCAAAACTGTTATTTCAGATTACTTAAGCTGGAAAATTAGTTCATTGATGAAAGGTGAGGACAATGGTGACGTTTAGAGAATTCAAGGTTGGGGATTTGTTTACATTGACAGGTCTTAAACAAGTGAAAAGCCAAAAAAATGGTGTTGAAAGTGATAACGGTATACCATTTGTTGTTCAATCAACAAAAAACAATATGGTAAAATGTCATGTTGACAGACAAGCCTTACTTGATGGTGGTGAAAATGTTTATGATGGAAATACAATTGTATTAGGTGTCACTTTACCTGCCGTTTCATACCAAGAACTTGAATTTGGTGCGAGTCAAGTTATTACAGCACGTAGAGATGATTTAAACCCGTTACGAGGATTATATCTAGTAACGGCTATGCGTAAAGCACTTCTTCCAAAATATTCTTATACGAATAAACCAGGTATTTCAAAATATAAAGAAGACCTCATTGTCTTACCCGTCAAACCTGGTACTAATGAAATCAATTACACCGAAGATGATATCGACTGGGACTACATGGAGTCGTACATTCACGACTTAGAACAGTCGTACATTCACGACTTAGAACAGTCGTACATTCACGACTTAGACGCGTATTTACAAGAAACTGGTTTGAATGATTATACGTTAACAGATGACGAACAAGTGCTTCTCGAAAGTGAACCGATGTTTAGAGAATTTAAAGTCGGAGATTTGTTTGACTGTAACACAACCAAAGCATTTTATCCGACTAAAGAAAACTTACCAGAAGGTAAGACACCATATATTTCTCGAACAACCTCTAACAACGGTGTTTCTGGATTTTACGATGACATTCATGATAAATTCACAATACATCACCAATGTATCACTGTAGGTGCCGAAACAGGGATTGCGTTTTGGCAAGAAAAACCATTTATCCCTGGTGTTAAAGTTTATACTATCACGCATAAACAATTAAATTCAAAAAACGCATTGTTTATTACAACACTATTAAACAAATCAGCGAATAATTATGGATTTACATATCTCAGAACCCTGAAAAAAATCAAAGCCGAAATAATTCAACTTCCTGTTAAACCGGGTACTGACGAAGTCAACTACACTGAAGATGACATTGATTGGGACTATATGGAGTCTTATATTCGTGCTATGGAAAAACAAGTCATTGCAGACGTTGTAGATTATAAAGAGTCTGCTATCGCAACAGCAAAGGAGCTCGTGTATGTCTGATTCAAAAGAAACCGTTCAACGTTGGGATAAATTTAATAAAAAACGATTTAATAAAAATCGTGATTTCTCTATTTATTAGATATCGACCCTGGCTCATTATAAGCGAATCAAATCTTGGTTCGCTTATTCGTGATTTATATACATAAATCACAAGACTTGGGCGTTGCCCCAAACCCCACTAACCCATTGAATACTTGAAAAAGAAAAGTAAAGGTTAAAATATGACTAAAACATATAAAATTCGAGTGTATGAATGTAAATACTATGACCCACGTCAAGTTGAGCCTGTGAATCGTTATTTCACATCACAGCAACTTATTCGTTTTGCTAGTGAAGTTTTCAATAAGCCTATCAAAACAGTTGAAGAAGCGTGCCATATTATTAATCAAAATAACGGTTATGCATTTGAAATCTTTATAGAACTGACAAACGAAGATTTTGTAGACAATATAAAACCAGACGGTACGATATCTCCAAAACTCAATTTGGGGCATTTTGAAGGTCAAGTACCAAAATCAGAACATCTCATTGAGAATTTCGATAAATTACTTACTGAACAACAAAGAGTTATTTGTACATTTTTGGATAAAGCTGAACAATTACTTGAAGCTATTCGTAATGAATTTTCAGGTATTGACAAACAATTAATTCAGTCAAAAGCAATTGGAATTCTAAAAACCTTTGTTCATGACCGTTTTGCCGATTTTGATAGACCTGATACAGACTCTCAAATCATGAACATGCGTAAGTTTAATGAATTAGATGATGATGTCTTACTAGAATTATTAACATCTGTTGTTAATGAAATGACTATTTCTGATTTGATGGACGATGACCCACTTGTATTAGCATCCTATAGTGATGACTTTTGGCATGAACTTATTGTGACAAGATTGTGAGGTAACTATGGAAATTCTAATAGTTTTTGGAATTCTAATTATCGTAGCCATTATATTAGGTGTGATTCAAACAATCACAGACCATTATTTACTTAAAAAGATTCATGCAAATCCAGAGCACCGAGATAACTTAATCAACAGTTATTGGGCAAAAGACTTCTTAGACTCTGATTTTTATGAGAAATGTAAGACACCATCAGAAAAATTTCAACAAGAACTGGAAGATTTATATGACGACGCTTATGATATCAACGATTTTATTGCTGTCGAAAAGTATAGTAAGCTTTCAACACAACGAAAAAAAATTGATGAGCAAAAAGCGAAAATAGAAGAAACAAAACGTCAACATGAAAACAGCCTGAAAATGGACGTATTAGTCAATAAGGCATCACAAGCCTTAGATGATGTATGGGATTAAAATGAAAGGTAACGTATGGATTCAATATTACACGACCCTTTGTATCTGGCATTTATCATTATGATTAGCATTATCCCGGTTCTATATATTATTTGTTGGATTTTAATAGGCATAACATATGTTCTAGATTGGTTAGGATTTTTTATATCAAAATTCACGAATCCACATTTGATTAAGAAAATTAATGCTAACCCGGAACTAGCTGATTTCTATATTAAAACTTATTGGGCAAAAGATTATTTGAATGATAAATTTTATAAGAAATATGCATCCCCACGAAAAAAAGTTAAAGTAGAACTTAAAGAAGCAATTGCTAAAACTACAAAAACTGATATAATTGCACTAGACACTTATGAACAGTTATCTTCAGAATATTTCAAGATTATAAAAAAGCTAGATGAAACTGAAAAGCAACGAAGAGCTCAACAAGCTGAGGCTGACAAACGGCGACAAGCACAACAGGCAGAAGCAAGAGAAGCTCAACGTCAACAAGAACAAAATCAAAAATTAGAAGTGTTAGCTAATAAAGCCGCACAAGCCTTAGATAATGTATGGGATTAAAATGAAAGCAATTACAGAACAAGAACTTAAAAAATTACATGAACTATCAAAAATTGACCTAATGCAATATCAACGTGAAGGGTTATGGAATCATGTGACCTTTAATACCGTTCGTGCCGTATTGATGTATCAACTAAATGTTGAACGGTCACCTAAAGCTGTACGAGACATTATTAAATACAAAAACTATGACGCTGTCATTAAGCATTTAATTGATATTGTTAACGGATTATCAGAACATGAACATCTAACTAAGGTTAAGAATATGTATTTACCAATTATCAATGAATATTATAGCATTAAAGACGCGAAAACAGAAATGCCTGATGAGGTGTATCAAGTCATTATAAAATCAATTGAGGTATTAATGGCAGACATTGACACACATACTCAAAAACAAATCGACAAGCTAACAAACTTATTGGATGAAATTAAAAAGGCTGAGAGCTAATGAATTACGGAAATTATGTAACAACACAACAATGGATGAACAATTATCAAGAATGGTTTTTATACTTTCATATAGCTATAGGTATTAGTTGTTTTCTTATTTTGTCAACACTTATTATCTATCATTACGTTAAAGGTAAAAATACTGAAAGGTTATTTTTATGAATGAAATTCACCAATTAATTGTTAAATCGATTAATTATTAAATTAAATACACATAATAAAAAAAACAATTAGAAAGATTACTTAGTCTATTCCGAAAGGTTAACACAATATGTCAAAATCAAAAACAATTAAAACCCTCTCACTTACAGGTGCTGCTCTTGCAGCATCTGCTTTTGTTACTGTCGCTCACGCTGATGACGTTGACACACCTACAGTAAATACAGACGCAACCACTAGCCAAGCCACAGATACTCAAGCAAAAAGCCTTGCACAAGCTGAACAAAACGTAGCTATCACATCAAGCGACCTCACAGTTGCCACTGAAGCTGTTGCAAACTCTGAGCACACTCTCGCAATCACCGAAACAGCTAATACACGAGCTGAAATTGCTGTCACAAAAGCTGAGCACGCACTTGACGCTAACACACAAGAAATCGCTCAAGCCACTGACACGGTTAACGCAACCACTGATGAAGCTGTCACAGCTGACGCATCTGTAGAAACAGCTAAAGAAGCTCTCACACAAGCAGGTGGTCAAGACCTTGCTGACGCTTCAAAAGCACTCACAGACGCTAATACAGCCGTTTCTGACGCTCAAAATACTCAAGCAAAAGCTCAAGCTGATGTTGATGCTCAAGAAACAGTTACGACACGCACCAATGACGAACGTGTCAACAGCGAAACAGACCTTGCAACTGCTCAAGATGACGTTACTGTAAAAACAAATGAAGTCTCAAACGCGAAAGATGCTCTTGTAAATGCGAACCAAGCTATTCGTGATAAAGAAGACCAAATCAAAACAACATTGGCAGACTACGATACTAAAATCAAAGAGGCGGCCCGTTCAAAAGAAACTAAAGTTGTTACTGACACACGTACTATCGACCCTGTTGCTAACTATGAAACTGAAGCTGAACACGAAGGTATTGCTAAACTAGTAGTTGCACCGGGTGAACGTACAACAACGGTCAATATACCTAAGAGTCAAGTTGAAACACTTGATGGACTTACAGCTATTAACTACACACCAAATGCTGACGCTATCACAGGTTACCTTGTAGATTACATCAATGAACTTCGTAAAATCAATGGTATCCCATATCGTGTCAAAGCAGTCACAGACTCACGTGCCAAAGCCTACGTTGCAGCGCGAGCTAAAGAAAATGCAGACCGTCAATACACAGGTCACAAAACAAGCCTTCACGCACCACAAGAATTCGCTATCGGCGAAGACGCAGCCGCAACCTACATCAACCCCAAAGTCGTAACCGTTAATGGTGTTTACTCAGATAAGCAATATGCTTATCAATTGATGCTTGGGTGGACCTCTGAATACAAAAACCTTCATGGAGGTTTTGGTCACTTAGAATCTCTTCTTTACAGTGAAGGTGACATTGCCTTTGCTAACCACCAACAAGTCGCTAAACACGGTGAAAAACAAGGTCAAGGTTATAAAGAATACCAAGATGTTCTTCACTTCGTCAAAGTTGATGACGGTTCTGGAATCAACGGGTATCCAGAATGGCTAAAACTCAAAACTAAAGACACAGGTGATGGTTACGCTCTTTTCAAAGACGGTAAACGCGTCATTGGTCTTCCAAAAGAAACCTTTGTCTACAACATTGAAACAACCGTTGTTTCTCACGATGCTCTTCAAAAAATTCAAGACGAATATAACGCCTATCAAGACCAAATCCAAGCTGAGCGTCAAGCCCTTAACCAAGCATTTATGACTGCGGATGCAACCCTTAAAGCCAAAACACAAGAACTAGAAGACGCTAAAGCAACCGTCACACGTGCTCAACAAGCCGTAACTGACTCTACAAACGCTTACGAAAAAGCTGAAACAGACCTTCGTCTCAAGAAATCAGTTCTTGCAATCGCAACTGAAAACCTTACAAAAGCTCTTGACGCCAAAGAATCAGCTCAAAAAGCTTTCGACCAAGCTCAAGTCGCTAATACTGTTGCTAATGAGGCTAAAGAAGCCTTTGATAAAGCTGTCGCAAACGCAAAAAACGCTCACAAGGCTCTTGCTGATGCTCAAACAGCTTTTGAAACAGCTAAAGCAAAACGTCCAGAATTGGAACGCAACCTTCAAAACGCTCAATATAGCCTTAATATGATGAGAGACCACCTTGAACGTGCCAAAACACAACTTGTTAACGCCCGTCAAGACCTTGTTGTCGCTCAAAAGGCTTATGATAAAGCACAAACTGAATTGGCTATTATTAAAGCAACAGTTAAACCGGTTGAAAAACCAGCTGATAAACCAGTTGAAAAACCAGCTGATAAACCAGTTGAAAAACCAGCTGATAAACCAGTTGAGAAACCAGCCGATAAACCAGCTGATAAACTAGCAGACAAACCAGCTGATAAACCAGCTAATAAACCAGCTGACAAACCAGCTGATAAACCAACTAATAAACCAGCTGACAAACCAGCTGATAAACCAGCGGATAAGCCTGCAGATAAGGCTGATAAGCCTGTAACTAAGCCTGTTGATAAACCAGCGGATAAGCCAGTTAACAAACAAGTTGATAAACTAGCGGATAAACCAGCTGATAAGCCTATAGCTAAGCCTGTTGATAAACCAGCGGATAAACCAGCTAACAAACCCGCTGACAACCTAAATGAAACAGTTGCGCTTACTGTTAATTATCCACAGCAAGAACATAAAACATTACCTAAAACAGGTGACAGTAATTCTATGGCACTTGCAGCAATTGGTGTTAGTATTCTTACATGCCTAGGCATCACAAGACGTAAACGTAGCACCAAATAAGAAGACATTTTTATGTCTTTTTATTGTGTTTTGTATACACAAAACACTATATGGGGTTGACACCCCAACGTGTATCCTCCGGATACACCCCCATTTTATCCACGAACAACACGTACGGATAATATCAATTATTTGGTTAGAATCCGATGAAAGGATAACATATGGAAGATTTATTAAATAATCCTATTATTTTCGTATTAGCTGTAATAATTGGTATAGTTATTAGCATATTTTTAATACTTTTTGGCATGGCTTGTTATCTTCTGTTTTTAGAAAAACGTTTAATCAAAAAGATTAAAGCACACCCTGAGCAAGCTGATGAGTTAATTGATAATTATGGACATAAGCAATTTTTAAATGATGATTTTTATAAGACGTATGCATCACCAACATCCAATTTTAAGCAAGAACTTGAAGACGCTATTAACTATGCTGACAACTACGGTGACTTTGTAGCATTAGATACTTATCAAAAATTATCATCTAAATACAATAAACATCTACAGAAGCAACTTGCAGAAAAAGCTAAAATTGAGTCTGATAAGATTAAGCAAGAACAAACGAAGAAAATTGAATTACTAACAAATAAGGCATCACAAGCATTAGATGATGTATGGGATTAATATGGAACCAATTACACAATTACAACTTAAAAAATTATCAAATTTATCAAATATTGACCTTTTCCAATATCAAGCAGAGCCTGTATGGAAAAATGTGACCTACAATACAGTACGAGCTGTACTTATGTACCATAAATATATTCATGAGCAAAAACCATTGTATATTAAAGACCGTATACAAAAGAAGTCGTATAAAAATACAATTTACTATTTAATTGGACGTGTTGAGCTTTTATCTGAACATGAAAATTTAACTAAAGTTAAAAATATGTATAAGCCAATCATTGATGAATATTATTCAATTCAAGATGATACATTGGAAATGCCTGATGAAGTATATCAAATTATTATTAAATCAATTGATTTGTTATTAGAAGACATTGATAGAGACACCCAAAGACGAGTTGACCGCCTAACATCACTTTTAGAAAAAATTGAAGGTGATGAAAAATGATAATTCTTGTTTTTCTTTTAGTCACAGTTGAAGTTATTATAAGCATTATATACTTCATAAGCAAAGCCTATGAAATCAAAAACACTTCATCAGATACTTCACTAGAAGCACGTGTTGAAGTCCTTTCAGGTAGACTTGAAGTCATTTTAGGTAGTATAGCTATTAGTATTCTAGTGTTTTTTTGGATATTGTTAGGATATTGTGTTCTACTATATGTGTTTAACTAACGAAATGAAAGGTTGAAAAATGATAATATTTAATATTATTTTATTTATAATTTGTCTTGCTGTCAGTATTGCATATATGACACATGAATGTTATGAAATTGAAGAAAACCCAAGAACAGCTAGACTAATTGGTGTCTTCCTTGGAAGCGGGATTGGCGTTGCACTATATTTATGGATATTTTCAGCAATTTATATCCTGCCATATGTACTTAATGGTGATTGAAATGATAGTATTTAGCGTTGTTTTATTTGCCATATGCTTTGCTATAGGTGTTATATATCTTATTGACAAAGAACTGAAGCGAGACGGCGATTTACGAAAGGCACGGTTTGTTGCGATTTTAGGCGGCATCATTATGGCTATCATTATGAGTATATGGCTATTTTAAGTGATTTGTATTCCAAAAGACGCCGACACACTTATTCAAAATAGTGATTACCATTTCAGCACTAGATTCATACAGAAATATGCATCTGATTCATTAGCTTTAAAACGAGAAATATCAGATACTAAGATTGATACAAATAACAATGGTGATTTGTAGCGTTTAATAAATATAAGAATTTAGAAACTTTATATAATAGTATTATCCAAAAACGCAAAGAAGTTGAACAACAACGCAATGAAATTGAAAGAAAACGTAAAGCTGAAGCCCGCAAGAAGACACAAGCAGAAAAATTAGAATTGTTAACAAATCAAGCATCACAAGCTTTAGATGATGTTTGGAATTAAGTAAACCAGAAAGTAAACAAATGAATGAAATTATAGATGAAATTTATGAAGAACTAACTAGGTCTAACAATGTTTTTGATGAAGTTAAAACCAAAAAAGCATTAGAACCCGTTGCGATAGAGTTTTTAAATGGGCCAGATGACTTAGAAGACCTTCTCGCAGAAATTGAAGTTGAAACCGATTTTGACAATTTTGAATGCCTACTTGACAGATTAGGTATTGAAGATAAATATCCGGCCACGGCTGAGTTTTTAAATGATATCTATGAGTACGTCCTACCTGAATATCACTATGATTGTATTGAAGATTTACATATTGAAATTTCACGCCGATTAGAACGTGCATATAACCAGTCTAAATATATTAAAGAGCCATTAAACTATTTACCAATGGCTTATAATTCTAAATTAACATCAACAAATGATGATTATGAGAATGATGGATTATCTGTTAAGATTTTAAATGGACAACAATATTCATATTTTGATGTGGACGAATGTGAACTGACATCTATATATGATATCTGTGATATGTTATATGTCATTGACACGATTGGTAATTATGAATTACAATCAACTGATTATTTAGACCCAGAAACACGACAATATTATAGAGCACTTTGCTATCATGTTGAAAACGGTGAGCCACTTGATGATGTGGAAATGACTATTTTAAAACGTAAAATTGATGACGATTTAGATAAGGCTAAAAACAATGAATAAACTTGAAAAATTATTAGATGAAATATTGACCGATATTGGATATGATTGTAATATTAAACCACAATTAATTGAGGCTTTTGATTCAGAAACACATGAATACTATAATGTACTTAACAATCGTGCTCAAAAAAATGAAAAGATAACAAAGGTTGAATTAGACATTTTACGACAAAAAATTTATGACTGCATTTCAAACTGTAAGCTTTTAATATATATTAAATTTATTAGTGACCGACAAGCTCATCCTATTGATTCAGGATATACGTTTGATAAAGACGATATCAACAGAAAAGTAAACCGATACAGAAGCATGCCTAATGTGGAATTCATTGTCACTATGGGATGACTTGAGATGAAAGGAAACAAATGACATTACTTTTAATTTTATTATTTATAAGCATAATTATTGGTTGTCGCATTGCAAAAAAGCAAAATAGCGGTATTGATGGATATGTGGTAACTAGTTTTATGGTATTTGCTATATCTATGATACTAATGTTTTTTATATCAGTATTTAGTCCGAAATATTCAGAATACAACTATCATACGGTATATACTAATAATATGGACGCAGCAATTACTGTGAAAGCAAATGATGATTCGTTACCTAATGGGTCAATTACTATCACTGGTGGTAATAATATAAAAGGTATCACAACATCTAATTTAGAACAGAAATCCGAAGACTATACTATTTCAGGAACTATAACAGCATCTAAAAATGGAAGTCAAAGTACCAAAGACTTTGACAAATTAGTTGTAAAAGGCCCTGCGACCGCAACGCAAGTCACAAAAATTGAATACGGTACCGAAAAAACATGTCCAACCTTATTGGGCATATATAAGTTTAGCGATGGCTATGCTGAATACAAAACTGTGAAAGTAACATTATCAGACGAAAAAGGCTCTAAAGAATTATCAAACTTATTAAATGGGAAATAATATGACAAATACATTATATTTATTTACAATTATATTATTTATAAGTATTATTGTTGGATGTATTCTAGCACATGATGATAATCAAAGATTTCTCGGACACGTGGCATATATTATCATAGTCTTTGGAGCATTTATGGGTATGCTAGTTTTTATAAGCTTATTTAGCCCCACACATTCAGACTATAACTATCACACCGTGTATACTAATAATATAGATGCCACAATTACAGTTAATGCCACAAGTAGTTCATTACATAATGGAATTATGACCTTTAAGGGCGGAGATAGCTTGAATGACATTACCAAATCAGATATGGAAAACGTACAAAGTAATCTGATGTCAGGAACTATAACAGCATCACAAAACGGAAACCAGCATAAAGAAAACTTTGACCACCTCATTATAAAAGGTCATGATAGAGCAACAAAAGTCACAAAAATTGAATATGGTACAGAAACAAGATATCCTACCTTATTTGGTATCTACGAATTTAAAGATGTGCAGACTAAGTACAAGAATGTCCAAGTAACACTATCAGACGAAAAAGGCTCTAAAGAATTAGCAAACTTATTAGATGGAAAATAAGAAGACATCTATGTCTTCTTTTTTTGTGTTTTGTATACACAAAACACTATATGGGGTTGCTCACTTTGCTCACACCCCAACGTGTATCCTTCGGATACACCCCCATATTATCCCTGAATAACATGTACTGGAGAAATCAATGTCATACGAAACAGAATTGATTGAAAAATATGGTCAATATGTGTTTGGGAAATGGTGTGCACCTGACGACGCTATTTATATCGGTCGCGGGTCAATTTTTGGAAATCCATTTCCAATGCAAAATAAATCTCATGATGAACGATTACGTGTTTGCATGGAATATCGTACATATTTAGCAAATAAAATTGCAAATAATCCCGCATTTGCTAATGAAGTACGAAAATTATATAAGAAAAATCTTGTATGTTTTTGCTCAAATGGAACACAATCTATTGAATCAGGTGCTCGATTTTGTCATGGGCATATTCTTCAAGCGGCAGCACACTATTTACAAGAAAAGGCAGGTTAATTTATGTGGGAATTAGGCGTAGGCGTCTTAATATCTGGACTTATTTATTTCGGAGCAGATAAACTACCAAAACAAATTCTTTATCGAGAAAAACGTGAAGAACTAATTAAAAAACTAACTACTAATGCAAGTGACCGAACTCAAATTTTAACGGAATATAAAGATATGTTCACGGATGAAGAAATTGAACAGTTTACTACAGATGAAGACCGTTTCAATCAAAAATATGATGAGTTGGAATCGTTTGCTGTTGCTGTTGGCGATGTTACAAGTCTTCGACAAATCCGTAAAATGAAAAATGAATATACGAAGAGTCTTGAAGAGTATAACGAAGTCCAAAAGCAGAAAAAACTAGAAAATGAGTTAGAAGAATTGGCAAACCAAGCTAAAGAAACTTTGGATAATATTTGGCCAACAACAGGTAAGTAATATGGAATATATAACAGCAGAAGAATTAGAAGAACTGAACGATGTATATAATACGATTGTGGAATTTGATGATATTCCAGAAATATCTAAATCAATTGCCAAATTGTTATTTATGAATGCCAGAGCATACGCCCATACGAGAGAAGTATCTATGTATCAATATCGCTCATGTATGAACGATGCCATTATCAAGGGTACGAAACAATATCCACAAATTATTGAAAACTATTTATCAATACTAGACGAGCATATTGACGGCTATTCTGAAAGTGTATCACGCAATACAATTAAAAGTATGTATTTGCCATTAATACATAAATTTTATAATATTGCTACGGATAATACAAAAATGCCTGAAGATATTTTGAAAGTTGTTGATAAAAGTGCGGAATTAATTCTTAATGATATTGACACGTATATGAATTCACAAATTTATCAATTACGAAAATTGACAGATAAATTAAAGGGAGCCTTTAATGAATAACCGATATAGACGTGGCAGTACCCCTATACTCCATGTTCCGACCAAAGAAGAGTGGCGAAAACTCTATCAATACATTTTAGGAACAGCTGGTGGTGCTGCATCAATTGCATTGTTTGTAGGTCTAGTTATTGTTGCAATGAATTATCGAGCATATTTAACCGATAAAGTACTTTTGGCAACAACGGGGCTTAGTATTTTATATTTAGCTGTTATTGCAGCCAGCCTAGGCTTATTCGCAACAATAACAGTACCAATCACATTACGTGGGAAATGGGCAATTCAACAACGTAAGCGTCCAAACTTCTTGAACCCAACTGTTGGAAGTGGTTTGTTATCAGTGGTCTTTTCTGGACTAGCTCTAGCGGGAGCTAACTTTGTTGCTCGTAATATCGTAGTTTATATTAATCGTATTAATTACTTACGAGCGAATCCAGATGTGAGTGAAGCTAAATTACCATTTGACATCTATACGGAATTATTTAACAATGCATCTAATGTATTAGTGTATGGATTAGCAGTTGGATTATTACTTATTATTGTTATGTTTAGTATTTCAGTGCATAAGACTAACTCAGAATTACATATTTTGGGAGATGCTCAAGGTTTAACTATTGCCGAACACTTTGAACGTGATTCTGGTATCGCAATGATTAAAGAATACTGTACAACTCGTGAAATGAAACGAAAAGCTGCAGTACTTCTCTATATGTATGACCATCTTAACCCAGATAATTGGATTTGGACATCATATGAGAGTCAAACAGAACCAGTCGGTTTGAAAATGAAACCTGACGCATTTAAAGCATACTTAAATGTTGTATATAATTTTTATCTAGGTGATGAAGATTATCATGCATCTCGTACGTCAGAACCCATAGGTGTTACTAATGAAGACTTGAGAAATACACTTACGTCAGAACCAGTATGCATTACTCAAGAAGAATTGAGACATACACTTGACGGTCAACGTGATTACTTTGAACAATATATTGCAGAATTCAACTTGCGTACAAGTAAAACATATATTGATTTATAAAATTAGGCAGACGATAACTCAAAGGCTGAGGCTATTTTTAGTGTGTAACGGTAGTTATATATAGGTTCGAGTCCTATATCGTCTATAACAACATGATTAAGGTGAAAAAATGATTGAAAAAACATGTTTTGTTTACACAATGAAACTTAAAACGAATAAAGTGTCTGAAGATGCCTTGGAGCATCAATTTAAAATGGCATCGGATATTTATAAGACTACATTACTTGAAATTTTAAAACGAACAAAAAAGCAACGCAAAGACCCTTTATATAAAAAAGCATATAAGTTACCAAAAGGTCGTGAACGTAATTCTATTTTGAAGGAATTAGATGACAAATACGATTTGAAAGGTAAATTTACATTTGGTAAATTTGCAGCTGATTATCGAAAAGCTCGTAACTATGATAAATATATTGGTAATGACGTTGCAACCAAATTAGGTATCAGAGCTTGGGACGCTTATTCTAAAGTGAAATTTGCAAAAGGTGCATCGCGAGTTAATATTAACGAGCCAATTACCAGTTTTGAAGCAAAAGGTAATACTAATATTACGATTTCGAATAAAAAAGCTAAGATTAGCACAAGACAAAATAAATTAGAAATTCCAATCGAATATAAAGACGACCGTTATGAAACTCAAGTTTTTGAAAATAAAATCAAATATTGTCGTATTGTTCGCAAAAAAGAATTTGGTAAAAATGCTTATTATATTCAAGCAATTGTTGACGGAATTCCGCCAATGGAATCTATTGACGCACCCAATGAACCTGTAGGTATTGATATTGGCACATCAACAGTCGCAACATCAACCGTTTATCAAACAGAATTACGTGAATTAGCTCCTGGTATTGACCGACAAGATGCTAGAATTAAACGACTTCGTCGAAAACTTGATAGACAGCGTCGAGCAAATAATCCAGAAAACTATAACAGTGATGGAACTATATGACTCAGGTGGCAATTTGTCACTTGTAATTGAATGTAAGTAGAGTAGAAATGAATAAGATTTTAAACAAAACAAACCTAACAATAATATTTATCGTTTTTATGAGTACATTTGTAATCACGCTCGGGTTGCTTCATAGTAACTGGTTTTTAGCCAATTATACATTAATATACTCAATATTAAACACTATTATAGGTATCTTAGGCCTACCAGCCATCATTGGATGTTTTTATATACTAGAAATTTTAAACAGTAATAAAAACCCAATAAAAAGTGCTTTATTTGTATTTAGCACTATTATTTGTTTAATTCCAACAGCGATGAGTATCACGATGGATTTCAAAACAACAAAAGTACCCGTCGTATCAAAATGGGAAACTATTGAGACTGGTTGGTCATTGATAGATAAAGGTGACAAATGGAAAACTGAAAAGCATGATTGGTCATTGACTTATAAAGGCAACGAATGTGCACCCTATGATTTTATTAGAAGTTTGTATATGGACTTAAACAGTTCAAAATATAACATTAGCAGTGATTCTATTCTTAATCATGAATTAGTCAATGACATGACTAGAGCAAAGAACACATATTTTGAATTGAAAAATAACAAGAAAAAAGTCAAGGTCACATTAAATAATAAAGATATTAAAGTTATTGGTGACTTTGGAGACGCTACTATTACTGAAATGAAAGTCCAACATTATACTAAGGTTAATAAAGTTATCAATGGTAAAGTTGTTGACACTGAAAATGAATCCGGTATTAATTTAGCACTAACAATTACATATAAATATAAAGATTAAGGTGAAGAACATGGATTATTCAATATTAGTTTATTTAGGTCAGTTAAGTATTAGTACAGCCGTTTTACTTGCTGTATTAAGTCTATTTTTTAAGAAACCATATCAATCAGTAAAAGAGTTCGTTAGCGATAATAAACGCCACTATGCATTAGTAGCTGTATTATTTATTGGTGGAATTCTTTTAGCTGTACCAAGTATTAGTTCAGTGAATCTTGAACAATACTATAATTATACGGTAGGTACCAATAATCAGACCTTGATTGTTGAACCAAAATCCGATGCTCCATGGTATGTTTCTAAAGATAAAAAAGTATACACAATTGTATCAATCACATATAAAGAATATAAAGTAATGGATACAAAAACAAACAACTTAATTGTAATTCCTAGAAAAGGTTAACTATGCAAATTTTATGTACAACAATTACTGTAATACTACAACTAGCACTCGATATTATAATCTTGATTGCTTTTAACTTTGTACTACATTTACTACTAAAAGGTGCTATTACTAGTGAAGATTATTTATATAACAAGATATTCAAAAAGAAATCTGAGCCTACTGGCTTAGAATTAGCCCAACAAAAATTAGAAGAGCATATGACCAAAGCACATGCTGTTGGAGCATATCATCTAGCTAACAGATATGTGGAACAGTTACATGTTGTAAAGGCTATTAAAAAAGCTCAAGACGCTAAAATTAAAGCAGAGAAACAATCCGAATGGGATAATAAGGCCACACAAGCTCTTGATGATATTTACGATTAGAGAGGTAAAAATGTCAAAATTTACAAGAACTCAGATGCTAGACCCTCACATTCAACGGGCATATACTGATTATCTAAGTCATTATAGTCAAGGTCGAGATAAGCTTGTGACTAATAATGTAGCATTGAATCCGAGTACGTTATTAGACTTTCGATTAGAACAAGTCTATAAACTATGTGGTGATACCGCTAATCATGGAAAAGTCAAGCAAATGTATAAGCCATTACTTGATGAAGCCGTTGAAAATGACTATGATAGCACAAAAATTGATGAATTATTTATCAAATCATTATACTTATTAGATAACGACTTAGATAATTACTTTAAACAGACAATGTCAGAAATAGATGTAATTATTCAAGCTAGCGTATAGAAAAGGGGATTATTTTATGCATGATGCATGGACAGCCTTGTATGTTGGATACAGACCATTACTTATAATATTGATTATAGGTATGTCTTTTGTTGGAGCCTTAATTGCATTATTGATTAGTGCTTCAACAGAATTCAAGTTACCAACACGAATTTTAGGGGCTATTAGTTGTATATTACTTCTATTATTTGGCTTGTATACTATTTCAATAGTGGTATTTATGGACCGTAACCCAGTTGCATATAAACAGACTGATACCAAAGTAATTTATGAAAAAGGTAAAACGGACACGATTAATATTACATTAAGTGATAACGATTCCAACCAGACAGATACGTATAAAATTGACACAGCCAATTTACCGATACGTTTAGCCACAACTAAACGGCATGCTAATTTAGAAATTGGAAACAAAAACATTGACCTTGATAAGGTTATTGTTAAAGGTAATGTGAACGATGCTGAAGTAACCAAAGTCGAAGTCAAAGAATCAAAAATTGCCTATAAGACGTATTTGGGTAATTGGGAGTATGAAACAAATATTGCCACTGTATATAGTAAATAAACGCGGCGCTCGCATTTAAAACGTGGATATGAGCAAACCGTTATCAAGCTATTAATTATGATAACTATCATGATAATTATAAACATAGTTAATACTATGTTTTGAACTAGGAACAGCATTATTTTATTGTTTAGGTATACTATTAAAAGGACTAATTTAATAGTAAGGGGAAAACGAAAGGTTTTATTATTATGAAAAAGAAAACAACTATTTTAGCAACTGCAGCAGCTATGGCTGCTCTTTCAGCAACTAAAACAGCTTTTGCAGATACAGCTACAGCACCAAGTGTTGAGCCGGTAACATCTACGGAAGTAAATACAGCACCAACAGTAGAAGCGATTAGTACAACAGAAGCACCCGCATCAACAGCATCTCAACCAACCGTTGCAACTTCAGAAGCACAACCAGCATCTGAAGTTGCTCAACCAGTGGCATCTGAAGCTGCTCAGCCAACATTTACACCGGCCACAACCGAACAACCAACTACAACAACCGCTGTAGCGGAACAAACACCTGATACAAAAATTACCAAAAGCGGTGATACAATCACTGTTGAAAATCCGAATGTAAAAGTTGAATTCCCAGGTGGTACAGGGAAATACGCAGCAAACCAAGTTAAATATGAAGATGTTCATTTCCCAGATGATATGGAAATTAAAGAAAATGATAAAGTGAAATTCACTTTACCAGAACAATTTGATTTCCAAACTAACTATGAATTCGATGTGACAAATCCTGAAAAAGCTATTATTGGACATGCTGTTGCCAGTCGTGAATCACGAACTGTAACAACAACCTTCAACAATTATTTTGAAACACATCCACTAAACAAACGTATGTCATTTGAATTGGACACTCGTTGGATTGATAAAGTTGAATCAGGTTCAACACAACGTTTGAATTTCGATGGAACTGTCGTGGAAGTAAAAGTTGGCGAAGAATCACTACCACAAGGTGAAGAATTGCTAGACAAATGGGGAAGTCAAGACAAAGATAACCCACGTCAAATTAACTGGGCTGCTCGTTTGAATTACTCACGTCGAGTATTGAATGCCGTACAAGTAATTGATAAATGGTCAAGTAATCAAGAATTTGTGCCAGGCTCATTGAAAATGATGGAAGTTACTAGTGTAAATCCATTTTATTTCGGTGAAGATATGACAAATCTTATTCAAGATTTGAAAGTATCTGATACTGGATTTGATTTTAAACTTAGCAAACTTGATAAAATGGTATACTTGTACTACTCAACACAACTTCGAGATGCTGTTGAAAATTCAACAAATCCAACAAACCGAATTGAACTTGTAGCTGAAGGTATTGGTGACCATTACAAGTCTAAAGTTCAGTTGGTTGGCGGTCGTGGTGATGCTTCCGGTGAAGATTTACCTGTACCAGCAACAGTTGATTTGGAATTCACAAAATCACTCGCTGGACGTGATTTGAAAGACCATGAATTCAACTTTGAATTGAAAGATGAGTCTGGTAAAGTACTTACAACTGCATCAAATACAACTGATGGTAAAATTAAATTTGGTACATTAACATTCAACCAAACCGGCACTTTCAAATATTTAGTATCAGAAGTAAAAGGTACTGATGAAGATGTCATTTATGACCCAATGGTTGCTGAAGTGACAGTAACCGTTGATAAGAATGGTAATGTCTTTAAAGCTTCAACAATTCTACCTAGTGATACTGAATTCAACAACAAAGTAAAAGAAACCACACCGATTAATGCCCAATTTGAATTCACAAAAGCGTTAACTGGACGTAAACTTCATGATGGTGAATTTACATTTATTCTTAAAGATGAAGCTGGTAATGTGATTCAAACATCTAAGAATACTATTGATGGTAAAATCCCATTCGCAGTATTGAATTATACACAACCAGGTGTATATAAATACACAGTAGAAGAAGTACCATCAAATGAACCGGGTGTGACTAGTGATGATATGAAAGCAAATGTCACAGTTGAAGTTACAAAAGAAGTTGGTGAAAACATCAATCGATTGGTAGCTAAAGCGACACTTCCAGAAGATACTGAATTCAATAATGTATTTGTATTGCCACAACCAGATAAAACAGCTGTTGACTTGAAAGTCAATAAACAATTTATTAATGGTGAATTGACTGATGGTAAATTTGCCTTTGAATTGAAAGACTCAACAGGTCAACTTATTCAAACAAAAACAAATAATGCGTCAGGTGATATTTACTTTGATAAGCTAGAGTTTGATAAACCTGGTGATTATGTATATACAATTTCAGAAGTTACAAAAGATGATGAAATTGATTATGATACCAAAACTGTTACAGCAAATATTCATGTTGAATATCAAATGGCTGATGGTGAACCAGTATTGACAAATGGTAAACCAACACTTCTTACAAAAGTAACATATTCTGACAATGATAATGTTGCTGATAATGATACAACATTCACAAATACATTAGCAACACCAACAAAAGCACAGCTAAACTTTATCAAACATCTTGAAGGTCGAGATTTGAAAGAAAAAGAATTCAGCTTCCAACTTAAAGATGAAGCTGGTAATGTGCTACAAACTGTTACAAATGATAAAAATGGTAATATTTCATTTGCACCATTAACATATACAAAACTTGGAACTTATAATTATGAAGTATCTGAAGTAAACACTGGTGATGAAGATACTATTTACGACACAACCGTTGCTAAAGTATCAGTAACAGTAGTTCGAAATGGTAAAATTCTTGTATCAGAAACACATATGCCAGATTCTGTTACATTTACTAATAGTAACAAACAAACAACACCGGCATTAGCAAACATTAACTTTTCAAAAGTCCTAACAGGTCGCAATTTGAAAGATAAAGAATTCAAATTTGAATTGAAAGATGAGTCTGGTAAAGTTATTCAAGTAGTATCCAATGATAAAGACGGTAATATTAAATTTAATCCGATTGTATTTACTACCACTGGTACATATAAATACACAGTACAAGAACAAAAAGGTACCGATGAAGATATCATTTATGACCCAATGGTGGCTAATGTGACTATTAATGTCACTAAATCTATTGGTGATACCTTAAATGCATTTGTTGCAACAACTGTATTACCAACAGATACTCAATTTGACAACAAGGTCAAAGATGAAAAACCAGCATATGCAAATATTCATTTCACAAAAGCTCTCAGTGGACGAGAACTCAAAGACGGTGAATTCATGTTTGCTTTGTTTGAAGTAAATCCTAATGGAGACGATATTTTCTATGGATTTGCAACAAATGACGCTAAAGGTAATATTGATTTCAATAATATTGAATTCAAACATGCGGGTGATTACCAATTTTATGTTGTAGAAGTTATTGGAAACGATTCAACTATTCAATATGATGACATGGTTGCACAAGTAAAAGTACATGTCACAAAAGAAATTGGTGACACATTAAATGTATATGTTGCAAATGTAGTTCTACCAGAAGATACAGAATTCAACAATACATATATTCCACCACAAATTCCAAAAGAAGAAAAACCTAAAGGTGAAAAACCAAAAGGTGACAAGCCTAAAGGTGACAAGCCTAACGGTGAAACTCCAACAAATACAACACCGGTAAAAGAATCAAATGTATTGCCAAAAACTGGTGATGCTAATTCAGCACTTGGTCTTATTGGAGTAATGACATTAGGTCTTGCAAGTCTCTTTGTACGTAAACGTAAAGAAGACTAATTTATAGAAATAGGACATTATTGTCCTATTTTATTAAAGTGCTTAATTAATATTAAGCATTTTAATAAAATAATGAAATATTCATATCTTACACTTTTGACATTTTTGTTATGACAAAATTTGTCCTATTTTTGTCACATCTTACACGTGTTATGCCAAATTTTGTCCCCAGTTTGTCACATCTTACACTTTTGGCATTTTTGTTATGACAAAATTTGTCCCATTTTTGTCACATTTTTTGGATTTTTATACATTTTTTATGCATAAAATGTATATTTTGGCGTTTTGTCCCATTTTTGTCACATTTTTTGTCACATGGGACAAATTTTGTCACTTTT
>ERZ772920.42-NODE-42-length-68910-cov-5.729780_pt1 | contig 68910 bp, 116 predicted proteins | sample MGYA00511469_ERZ772920 | MGnify/ENA primary metagenome ERZ772920 (study PRJEB29015, sample SAMEA2738069) | human oral metagenome | biome: human oral; feature: human-associated habitat; material: saliva | place: China | collected 2216 ... | reverse complement strand
TGATGTACGAGCATAAACAAGTTGACCCAGACGATTTTTACAAAGAAGCTAGTTGCATAAAGAGCGATTTTGTCGAAAGTATTATGGATTTGATTATAGAGCATGAGGAGTCGTTGGAGAAGAAATAATGTTTGAATCGATACGAAAATCAATTGAAAAACAAAATGAACTGCTTGAAGAAATCCTGGAAAAGGGCAGTTTAGAAAGCGTATTGAAAGATGCAAACCCTATCGAACCTAGTGTTACGTCTTTATATATGGACCCGTATAATTACGATGAAACGAAGAGGTGTGTAAATGGCAATATCAGTGAACGTATTCTGGAAATCGTAAGACTGTATGGAGAAGTGAAATATTTGAGTGAGGTAATCCCAAAGCAGTACGAAGTTTTCAAGCGTATTAAAGAGGAGGCTCCGAACGGTGTTGTATGTGAAGAGATAGACAACTTTATCAAAAGGTATGAGGAGGAGCATAAGAAATGAAAGATCTAACGTTTATAGAAGAACACCTTAAAACTAAAAAATATAATAATCCTCATTTTTTCATCTCGTTGAATGTTACGCTTGATGGAAAAATTGAATACTGGGCTAGATTTTCTATGACAGACGATGAAGATGTGGACTACACTGATTACGTGCAAGCTACTGGTGATAACCCAGAAGAAACCCTAGGCAAGATTGTTGAATACATAAAGAGTGGAAAACATTATAGCGACGGGAGATATCTATGAAGAAAATGAAGTTTAATATTGATTGGTCCTTAGTAGGCATTCTCGTCGTGATGTTCTTACCAATTGTCGCTCTATTCCTGTTTACTGTTTGGCAACTTCAAATGAATGAACAAGAGATTCAAAACAAGAACACTGAAGCTCGTTGTAAAGCAGTTGGTGGTCAAATAGGATATTCGAAATGCTATAAAAATGGAAAGGAGATCTAAATGCAAATGTTAGATTTTATCTGGTTGTTTCTACTCTCCTGTGTAGGAGCTGGAGTTATTATTGCAGCTCTCAGTGTTAGCATCCACGGTATTTATTTACTACTAACCAATCCTGTTCGTTATTTCTGGCGAATAAATAATAGGTTGTTTGGTTGGGACTACATTTACTGGGAAAATATTGACTGTTTTCCTACTAAAGATCCAGAGTGGGGCATCTGCCGAGTATATACCACGCCGCAAGGAACTTGCTATTACATTAAGATTGACAGGTTAATATACCTTAATGCTGATAGTCGGGTAGATTGGCTTACTTGCTCGCCAGAAAAATACATCAACCAAGAGTCAATGACTGACTACATTACAATAGAAGAATTTATACGCGGGGTAGAAGAATTGGGACTTACATGTAAGAGGGGTGCATTAAACTTGTATATCGAAGATAACGAGCGTCCAATCGCTAGAGTTGATGTTTATCAGCCACTCCGAGTAGACACATGCTACGATAGTCTAAACTATAAAAATCCCACGCATCTAGCCCTCTATAAACTTGTCAATCGTTATGCACTCACTCCATTAGATAAGCGTAAACCAGAAAGAGGATCAAATGAAAATCTATAATGTCGGTAAAGATCCCTTAGGTGAATACGATTTAGAATATTTAGACGAAAGAATTTATGAGTATTTTATCTATAACTATGAAGGCTATACATATAGCGGAAATGGTGCGGCAGCCCTTAAAGATAACAATGGTAAGTTTATGTTCATAGAATTAGGTCATTGCAGTTGTTATGGTCCAATCGAGGAGCGTAACCCGAAATGTATTTATTCGCTAGATGAAATAATTAAGCTGTTAGCTAAACGTTGTCAAGATAAATGGGATAAAGAGTATGCTGAAGATGTTACTAAAAAGCTTAAGGAATTGGAAGGGTTAAAATGAAAAGCTATAACAATGGAATGTAGGAAAGGAAGTCTAATCTAATGAGGGAAATTAAGTTCAGAGTCTGGAATAATTCGTCAAAAGAATATATTTCAAATAACTTCGTGTATATGTCACCGAATGGAGAACTTCTATTCGTACCTATTCTATCTAAGCCTAATCTCTATAAACAAGTTTCCGACATACTAGGTGGTGAGAATATTGTCGAACAATGGACAGGGCTGAAGGACAAGAATGGTAAAGCTATTTATGAGAATGATATCATCTTTCAGAAGCCACTAGGTAAAAACTCGATTGGCTGGGCAGGCAAGATTATTTTCAAACAAGGTGCATTTATGGCTGAGGTTCATGAAAGAGGAAAAATTGTTATGTACCTATTCTTGAGTGATTTCAATCCAGAAAAAACTTGCGAAGTAATAGGTAATATCCACGAAACAAATGTAAATGATTTACAATAAAGATTTATCTTAATTAACAATAGAAAGGAGTTCTTATGTGGAGGTTATGGCATAAATTATTCGGTTGGGATTATATTCAATGGAACCTAGGTCTGGGTACACACGGCATTAGACGAATACGAGTAGCTCCAAATGGACTTGTCTATTTTATATGTCTAGGTGAAATTATTAATTTAGCCGAACCAGAATACCATAAAATTACATACTTAACCTGTTCAAAAGATAAATATATCAAGTAATTAATATTGATTAAATAACTAAATCACGATAATTGCCGCTATTCTTTAACAGGAAAACGGCAATATTTTTATTGTAAATTCTACACCATTTTTATTGGAAAAAGTATTGCAATTTGTATACACTTTATATATAATATAGATAGTTAGATAAGAAGCGGTATAGCAACAATATCTAACCACAATATCATATTAAAGAAAGGGCAAAGTAAATAATATGAAACTACAAGGTACAAAGAATGAATATCAGCACGCATTTTTATGGCGAGAAGCTAGCACAGGTCTATACAACGTAAGGTGGCAACTAGATGACGGTGACATTATTCGTTACTGGGAACGTAAGGGTAATGGCTGGTTGGAATTTAAAACAGCTGCTGAGGCTCGTAAAAAATACAATGAAATTAAAAAAATAATTGAAGGCTAAATAATTAAAGGAAATATTGTAATGATTATTTATGAACGTCAATTAAAGCAACAGGTTCATTTACTTAAAGAATTAGGTAAGCAAGAATATAAAGGTGAAGAAGAGCAAGCTTGTTATTCACGATTCTATCACCAAACAGTCAATCTATTAAAAGAATATTTACACAAACAATTTAAGAATATAAAAGCCTATAAGTATTGGGCTGACGGCGATCGAGTTTTGACCTTATTCGATGGAAACCACGACAAGCAAATCGATATAATACTAGGTCGATAATTTTAATAAATACCTGCCCCGCCCGAGGCATAAATCGGGCAGAAGGAGCATTATATGAGAAAATTGACAAGGTTAATGCGAATTGAAGAAAGCATAGTTAATGAAATTGAAGTGCTTGCAAAAGAGATGCACGCGTCTGTAACATGGACAACGGAGTATTTGTTAAGGCAACAGCTTGAACGGATCGCAAAAGAAAATAACACTGAAGATAATAATTAAGGTGTGAAAGGAGAAATGACAATGAATATTAAGCGAAATGACAAGGCATTTTTTCTATCAGACTAGCCTTGTACAACTCAGAGCAATTAATGTTCTCTTGAGTGCAATTACTTCGTCAGCGATACATAATCTTGACACCTTCGATCGAGAACTTGAAGAATTAAACCAGCTGGAAAGAATGCTATTAGATTTGAAGAATAAGTATCAGAATCGTCTTAACGAAGAATAAAGAAATTAGGGGTGTATGAAAATGAAAGATAGGGGTATAGATTTCATAGTGTTGGTAGGTGTTGTAGGATTGGTGTTTCTTGTGAGCAATTCCTATACTTTATTCAGAGCTGCGGTATTACTTCTGTTGGTAACAATTATTTACCAATTAGAAAGAAAGGTTGAAAAATAGCCTCTATTTTTGTATAATAAATATATAACAATGGAGGGGTAAAGTGATAGGACAGGAAATATTCCAGACACAAGAAGAAAAAGAGCGTATTGAACGACTTGAGAAATATATTGTCAAAGTCGATGAATCTCTAGGTAAAATAGCTGAGGAACTTAAAGAGTACGGGCAAGTTTCCTATATGAGTGAACAGGACATTCAACGCGAATTAAGCACTTTACCTGATTTAATTGCTGACGCTAATTTACTACTATCTAAAATACAACGAGCCTACGATTACGCAAAAGATGATTCTAAACGCCAGATAGCTAAATTGTGGGGTCAATGCACTAAACGTAAAGACATTCTAGGATTAAACAATCAAAAGGAACAAGAGGCTTGGGTTGTTCAAAATGAAGAATATATGCGAGTAGTGAGGATTGAGATTGAATGGAAATACCAAGTTCAGAGAGCCAAATCAATTGTTGATAGATATGAGAATAAGTTTGCCTCAGCACGCAAGTTGGCTAACTTAATTGAAAAGGATCAAACTAATAACTATAGAAGAGAATCATATGGAGGTCAATTATGAAAATTATTAGAAATTTACTATTATTTCTATTCTTTGGAGCTATCGCTTATTTAACAATAACTAATGAGAGTTTCTTTAAGGGTATAATAGCTATTGCATTAATTATAATTACTCTCGGAGTATGTGCTATTTTATCTGAATTAGGTAAGAATGAAGGTAAGAAATAATATCTTCATTAAAGGTGAATAGTTTATGGTAAAGACTAAACTACAGAAACAACTCAACAAGTTAGTTAAAGATGGATATATTCGTGTTCAAAGACATCCACAGTTACCATTGAGTATTTATACATATACACAGAAAACTGAGGTTGAAAGAAATTGGATCCCAGAAACTCGAATGGCAAGAGGGTTAGTCTTAGATGATTCAGGACGAATAGTTATAAATTGCGTTCCAAAGTTTTTCAATGCAGGACAACCTGATGCAGAAAATGTAGCTTTTGAGGATTGTTATATCACGGCTAAAGAAGATGGTTATATGATTCAGATTATCAATGACCACGAATATGGATTAATAGTTACATCTAAAGGTTCATTTGAAAGTAAGTATGCCCAGACCGCTTATAAATTAGTGTTAGACAGTCTTGGAGAGGATAAACTTCCAGAGGACATTCTATTCTGTTGTGAATTGTTAATGGATTTTCCTGGAGATGAAGCAATTATTGTTACTAGACATGGAAATGTTCCGAAATTAAAATGTTGGGCAGTAAGATTTAATGATGGAAGTGAATTATTCCCTACTTCAGTTAAATTACCCGCATTTCTTACCCCTGTTGAAAGTTTTACCCCAACGCGAGCTAGAAAATATCTAGAAAAATCTGGTATCGAAGGAGTTGTATTATGCGACATTGAAACTCGAGCTAGAGTTAAGATCAAAACTCAAGAATTTATAGAGCGACATAGATTTATCTCGAACATTACTCCTAAGAATATCTGGGAACGGTTAAAAAATGGTGAAACCTTGGTAGATATGAATATTCCAGATGAATTTCTACCCCAAGTCAAGCCTATTTACGAGAAAATTGTATCTGACTACCGACAAATTAAGAAAGATTCATTCCGTTTAGTAGGTATGACCAAAAACTTAACAAATAAAGCAGTAGCATTAAATACCAGCCTAGGATTAAGCGAGGAAGATAAGCATTTAATCTTCTTTTTCCGTAGAAATCCATCAGGAGATGAAGTGTCCGATTTCTATTGGAATAAGGTAAAACCTAAGAATTGTGAAGAAAAAGCATAAAAACTATTGACTTTTTATCATTTTTGATATATAATGGATATATAAGTTAGAAAAGAGCTAGCTTATAAAAAGAAAGGACATATTAAAAAATGAGTAAATTAGAAAACTCCAAGAATACAAACTTTAGCTTTAAGCGTCTTATAGATGGTATAATGGCTATTGTAATGGCACTCATCGTTTGTTCGATGTCGTGGTCAGCCTATACAATTTGGAATGGGCTGGATGGTAAGTTACCAAAGATTCTTATCTTGCCACAAATTGCCTTTACACTATATCTAATAGTAACCGCTTTTGCAGCGAAAGGAAAAAATAGCTAACTCTAATCTTTGGTTTAAGGGGAAGCACTTGTTATGAGTAAATTAACCAAAACTCCACAGAAGCCACATTTCATGGAAAAAATGATAATTGGCTTGCTAGTAATTAGTTTATTAGCAGTCGGCACCTGGGCATTTCAAAATAACAAAGAACAAAACGGTCGAATTGAGTTTCAACATACGCAGATTAAGACAAAAGATGGTGAACTCAAGAAACTTAACAATAATTTAAATAAGATCAATCAAGACTTAGATAAAACAACTAAAGAATTAGATAATTCGAAGAGTAGTAATGCTGAATCTCAAAAGAAGATTGAAGAATTAGAAAAGCAAAAACTAGAATTAGAATCTAAACTTCAAGCTAAGGCTGAGGCTAAACAAAAGCTAGCACAAGCAGCTACAGTATCGAAAACAGCTTCAGCGGCAGCTCCACAAAGAAATGTTAGTGGAAATAAGCAACAATTGATGGCACAGGCAGGAATCCCAGAAAGTGATTGGGCGTACGTAGATTACATCGTAACCAAAGAGTCTAGCTGGAATCCGCAAGCCCGAAACGCAAGCAGTGGAGCATTCGGATTAGCACAATGTCTTAACAAGCCAGCAGATTCATTATGTTATTCTTCTAACCCTGTAGATCAGCTTAAATGGCAACACTCTTACGTGAAGAGCCGATATGGCAGTTACGCTGGAGCATACAGCTTCTGGACGAGTAATCATTGGTACTGAGATAGTATAAATATATAAATAGACCCTGTAATATGGGTCTATTTCCTTTTCTAAGCGTTTCTAAGCGACTTTAGTGCAATAGTTGATAAATTATACCAATGTAGATAAAACTCTGTAATTAGAGCGTCTACGGCGTTTGTTAGATATTCTCTGACGAGTAATTCCTTCTTTAATGAATGGTAATTGATTTTCAATAGCACATAAAGCTAGATCTGCTAGTGGATCTCTAGTTTTATCAATGAGGCACATAACATTATCTATCACATCTAGATATTTAGTAGAATGGTTCATTTCGGTCATTACTTGTCTAATCGCCGTACTACCTAGTAATGGAACACCTTCCCATAACTCATTGTGAAGTTCTTGGTGGATTTGAATATCCATCGGCACTACTAGTCCATTAGTTTCTCTTAAACAAGCCCCCTCTGGCGTATCTTGCCATTTTTTCCGTTGATATAGAATATGGTGAAGATTTTCTTTCATACTTCTATAATACTACCCTCTAGACATAAATCAAGTTTTCCTGTATAATAGATATGTAGTTTATTCAAACTACTTCTGTCCTTTCTGATAGACCTCATTCGTGGGGTCTATCTTTTCATATAAAGAATAACCCCTATTAAAGGGGCTATTCCGAAAGGAGGGGCAAAGGTAGGCTATTCGCCTACTTTCCTATATTATCAAACTTCTATTTACTGTCTTTATAAATACCAAACATCGTTAGAAGAAATGCACCAGCAGCGGCACAAACGCCTGACAATGCTGATACTTGTTCTAATGTACCCAATTGTAAAGCTACGGCTAATTGAGGAATAATAATTCCTAGACCAATCAAAGCATCGCCGATAAAGTAGACTGTCAACTTAGTTCGTTTACTAATTCCTTTTACAATGTCTTGTACTTCATCTGATTCAGAAACATTTTTAGCTAGATCGAGAGCTTGTCGGTTCATCTCTTCAATAGCTTTAATGTCATCTTTAGTATAGATAGGGGTTGCCACTTTCTTTTCTCCTTGTGTTTCATTTATATTATTACTTGGCTTATCGTCTTGTTTATTGACGGTAGCTATTTTTGCCAAACTTTTAATCTCTTCTATTGATTTGCTTGTAACATTCATATCCAATTTACCATCATAGCCAGGTATTGTACCTGATTCTGTATATTGATGAATAAATGAGCCGTGTGCGTAATTGCCTGGATTTCCATAGTTTGGATACCAATCCACTCGTTCCAAGCCTAATTTCTTAATAATACTTTCACCTGCGTAAGTAAAGACTTGTTTTCCTGTTTTCTGTAGCACAATATTACTAAATACTGCGATTTGTTCGGCTGTACCCTCAAAATCTGGTTCAAGGTCAATGAATAACAATTCACCAGGTTGATTTCCTAGAGCTTCAATGCACTTTACGAAGTACTCAGCGTTCTGTTCTGCCTCTTCTCTAGTTGAAAAGTATGGTAACCAGTAAAACCCGAGTAATTTACCAGCTTCACGGGCTTTATCTGTGAATAATTTAGCACGTGGGTCTAGTTTGAACTCATTTCCACCGAATTTCTCACCTACCCAGCCAGCTTTCACAATTACTCCACCGACTTTAGGGAAGATATCTACAACTTTTTCATTCTGATAGTTAGAAATGTCGATTATTTGCTTACTATAGTCTATTTCTGACGTATCTTGTAGCTTAGGGGTATCCACAGTTTCCTCTGGAAGGTCGTGTGTACCTGTATCAGTGAATGCACCGCTCCATAAATAGAGTTCGTTTTCCTTGGATATGAACCAAACGTCATTATTTTCAATACTTTCACCACGACACCAAGCTTTCATGTCGATAATTGTATTTCCATTTATAATTTGGGCTACATCACTTGACGTATTAGGGGCTTTTCTAGCACGAACGCCACTTTCAACTGCTTTACGTTGATAACCCTGAATGTTGTCCTTAGGGGTGAGGTCTGGTAAGTCGTGTAAATCTTTATCCTCGAACAATTGACGGCTCATATATTTTCCACTTCGAGCAGTTACGTACCAGACTGTATCTCCATTGACAGATTCACCATCGGTAACATAGCCTTTCATATCCACTACTTGGTTCGGATCGATTTCCTGAAAGATATTACTAGACGTATTAGAATCATCACGGGCATTCACAGCACTATTAGTTTTTCTAGCCGTGCCAGATATTGGTTCAGGTGTATAACCGATAATTTTTTCAGGTCGTGGTCGCAACCAACCGATAACTGCTCCACCAGCTAGTACATATGGACGGCGATATAGTCGAGCTGGAACCTGTAAGAATCCATCTTGTTCAATAACATCAACTCCATTAGGGTCTGCTCCTGCAACAACTGCGATATGTCCATAAGGATTTCCACTCATAGCCCCCCAGATAATAATATCCCCTCTTTGTGGAATTAGATTTGGATCATTTGGATTGTTAACTATTTTTTCGAAATACTCTTCATTAGAGTTAGCAAAAGCCTCTTTAGCATTAGCAGGACGAATTGTGTTTACCCAGTCATTAAACAGCCATAAGCAATAGTCATCAATGACATCTTTGCATTGGAGCCCGTAGCTTCCATCGACATCGATTCGTCGTCCTGGAGCATTGTTAATCCATTCATTAATTCTATCCATTTTTCTCCTCCTTTTCTTTTTTCTTTATGTCAATTAAAAGTTGATCGTATAGACATCTAGCACAACTGGCAAATTCCATACCAAGGAATAAACTAGTAACTCCTGCTAGAATATCTGCCGAGCGTTTCATATTTTCAAGATTAGTTTCATTTTGATCGGCTTCATAAACCTCAGTATCAAGAGTAAAGGCTTTTACTGCATGCTTGAAGTCGCACCAGTATTTCGGGTTCGGATTGTCTGATAAAGCCATTAAGTCCTTCATTTGTTTTCGTCTTAAATTAAGAACCTCTACAAGCAATTGAGAAACATCCATTCCATCGATTAAATGCTCCTCTAAGTGAGAAGTTAGTCCTGCCTTTTCACCGATAGATTGAATTAAATCTACGGCATATGCTCTTGCTGTCATTTGATTACCTTGATCCCTTCAATTCGTTTAGTTGACCCATCTGGATAGATAGCTACTGCCCTTACTTTAGTAACTGGCTTACCTTCCACCACTCTTTGTGCATAAGTAACATCCTCTGTCATAAATGAACCTGTTATTTCGGAAGATAGACCAATGTCTGTTGTAACCCTAGCTCTATAGTAATAGCGAGTACCAGTCTTAAGTCCTGATAAGTCAAATGTAGCTTTAGTATCTTTAGTATCAATATGGAGATTCTTGCCATATGATGGAGATTCACCATAATCCAATTCCCATTTGACCACCTTACTATATTCGCTAGTATTCATACACGAGGCGGTTATTTGAGCAGAAGTGGTCTTGATTTTTGATTCACTTATAGCTAGATTGTATGGAGCTGAGGCTCGAGGGATTGGGATCCAGTATTCAGCCGCACCTGTATGTCCCATTGTGTCGTGGAAAAATATATACAGACGGATTGTGGTTGCTAGACTATGTACTTGTACTGAACCAGTGTAATAGCCTGAGTGTAAGTGCATCCAATGTTCTTGACCACGAATAATTCTTCGCCAACCAGTATAGGGTTTTATTAACCTGTTAGTAGATAGATTTTTATTGTCAACACTTAAGTCAACCATCCAAGGATAGTCCCAGTAACCTTGCCCGTATGTATTTCCTGTTCTAGCGGCAACATTAAACTGATAATAAACGGTATTACCTTCTCGCCTAATTACATCATCAAAAGCCTGAACCCAGCATTCAGGTACGTCACCGAATACGCATTGCCAGCCCCTTGCCGCCACGAATTAACTCCTTCCCGCAATGAATACTATTAGAGTTTTGCCTGGTTTCGCACTAGGTAGAGAATCACCCTCTTCAATAAGGTCAAACTCAATCTTACTATCTCGAGAGGTTAAAAATCCAGCAGATGCAATATTGTCAGATAATTTAGCAGGTTTCTTAACTCCATTGTCAATAGAGGAAGCTGGAATAGCACTCACTCCTCGATTTACCGTCACATTAGCTAGTACAATATAGGGGTTACCTGCACCGATACTTGCTTGTATTTGACTTGGTGTTGCTGGTACTGGGGTAGATGTTGGAGTACCTTTAACAACCTTAAATTTAAGACCACCTGGATTATTGATATGCCCAGAAGTAAAATTCATAGCTCGATCGACATAAGCAACTACACAATCAATACGATTGTTAACGCTATCCGCACCTGGAATAATTATTTCTTCAACAGAGTCTGACCATACACCATACGAATAAGTACTGTAAGGAACCATAGCGGCTCCTTCAGATATATTTAACACCATAGATGGTGATGTTCGGGCAGTTACTTCAAATCCACGAATAATCTCTCCTCCTAGAATTTCGGAGAGTATTCGGAAATGCCCGTCTTCATTAGTTTTTCCGCCTGAATCGCGGTTAGATACAAATGTTGTCATATAATTCTATTTTATCACGCTCGATAGAATGAGCCTGGCTGCGTTGACAATAGGATATATGTCGTGTCTTCACTTTGCTCAACATAGTATTTCTTTGTGTTTTTAGTCGATCCTGCACTAGGGTGGATCATGTATGGACCCCAATTGTTTGGATTTCTATGTAACATAACAAGTGGCATATCCTCCGACGCTGTGATGAAATGCAATACAATTTTCATATATCCCCTCTCATTAGTGATATAAGGTACATGTACTTGGTATTTATAGAATTTCAAAGAATCTACACTTGCAGGTTGAGGTGAGTTCATTTTAAGTAGACTATTCTCTAATGCGGTTAGACGCTCTTCTGGTGTCATAATTTTATATACCTCTTTGTTTTTCTTGAGTTATTTGTAAAGTACATTCATATATAGAATAAACTTTAATCTTATACCGTCCAGAGGGTGGCTGTGAAAAATGAGAAGCCGCAATAGTAATGAACTCTAGATTGTTCTCTCCTAATTCAGGGATCCAAGCAAAAGAAGGATTCTCTATACCTGCACTAGCCATCTGTCCAGTGTATCCGTAATCAACATCGCCAAACCACGGATATTCTACTATATCTTTACCATTCACTTCGACTTCGATCATAATCATATAAGGAGGTTTTATTCCACCAGCTCCAACGAAATCTAGCTGAAGAGTTGCCCAGTAGATCCAAGACCCTGGTACCTGAGCTGGAGTATCAATAACAATCTCTTTATCCCACCGAGCAAGAGTTATTTGGGATTCTATCACCCTTACCATTCCTGAACCGAAAGAGTTTCTAGCCTGGTATTGGGTCATTTGATTTTCTAATTCTTTAAGACGTTCCATTATAATTCACTCACTTGTAATGCTCCATCTGAGAAGCTAACTATTTCTATTTCTACAGAAAATGGTAGTAAAGATTTATCACTGATATCTGGATAACTTTGGTAGGTGCTTAAAATAAATCGATCACAACTAAGAACAAGTGTGTCATTTTCAATACTATAATTAGATAGATTATTGCTAGCCATTAAGGTTCTGTGAACGCTTGATATAGACGCTTCAATACCGTCTTTGTTATAAACACGCAAGACAGCATACATAAATGAATCGTTACCATCTAAGGGTACAAATCGATAAGACAATTCTACCGACCAACCGCCGCGGCTAGACTTACTAGTCATTCTATGAGATTTTAGACGAAACACTTTAGCTTCACCTAGTTTATATACTTGGTTAGACTTCATCTGGATAAATTGTCGTTCAAGATTAGTTAATCTGGTTGCGAAGTCCACTACATATCCTCCAGCTGAACCCAGCCTGAAATACGACCTCTAGCCTGCTCTGGATACATATAGTTGCTCCACAATTGATATTCTAGTGGTTCATATGCAGGTTTGTTTCCAAGCCCTACCGATACTCCATCTGTATAGTATCTTCTTCCATCACCATAATAGTGCCAGACTTTCACATAATCGATAGGATAAGGTTTTCCTAGATCTACGGTTACGCTCACTTTAGTATTGTCAAGATAAGCATAGTCAGCGGTTGCTAGGTTTCCATTAGTAATTTTTTCTGGGAAATGAATCCCTTCAGGATAACTGGTTACAGTAGCCTTGAAAGCTCGGTTTATCGGCTTACTGTCTTGCATTTCGATAGCCTGAATCTGAACCCAGTGATTTCCTGAGTTTACATTACTACCGTTGATGATATCTTTTATATATCTAATATAGATTGGTTTTTTCTTAGGAATAGAAGCTCGTTTAAGCGTTAGGGTCATTGTTTCCGCCATATCGTTTGTGATATTCCAAGACATACCTGTGATTCGGTATTTATCTGTAATGCTATCCAGATAATTATCATTTTCCATCTCTACAGAAATGACATCTCCAGTTTCGATAGTAGTAGGATTTATAGAGCCATCTCCTACGGTAAGGGATGGAATATCTGTTGGCATTCTTCCTAATTCAACTTCTCCGCGGGAGTGTTGGTATAGAGTTGTGGATAATTTAACATCATTCAAAGTTTTAGTCTTAACAATAGTTCCGTATTTTTTACGAGATTCTTTGTCATGGGTTATTGCCTCTAACCTTTCATCACCAATACCAGAACCAATCGTATAAGAATAATTAACCATATCACCGATATCTCGAGTAATAGTTCCACCTTCTAAATTAAATGGATATGAAATATGTATGTTAGTAGATTTATCTTGACCTTTTTTATCGAATACATTAAACTGCCTGTCTGGAGTGAAAGAGAAGTCGAAATTGTCATTTTCAAGCTTGGTCAGGTTAACAATACCCTCTTTAACATCTTGAAGTTCATAACCTCGTTGACGGTTATCTAATTGTGCTGAAGAAGCTGAATCTACACCCAAGGGCACTCGTAAGTTATATAAGGAATCATCATCAAAAGAGTATGTAACTCTGAAATCTGTTACGTGTATCGGTTTACGGGTAGGGTCATTGCCTTCTATCATTAACCAACCATTGTCATTGATCATTGAATAGTTTGTAATCTTATATTCGTGCCACGTGTTATCGAAGTCGCTCCTTGCAAACTCTCTTAAGATAACTTGGTCTCTAGAAATACCTACCTGAGAACGCTCGATTATCTTTGCATTTTGATAGCTAGGAGGTATGAGTTGTCGCCACGAAATATCTACCTTAGTACCTGCGGGTATATTTAATTTCACCGCTAATGAACCCCATCCGTTAGGAATAGGAGTTGCTACAAAAGCAGCTTTCTTAATGTCATCTCGATAAACAGCCCCATCTCCCTCATTTTTCAATCCGTATGCGAATACCCATCCATTCGTATTGACACCTGGTACAGAAGTTTTATTTATAGGTTGAGCTTGCTGAGAATCCACAACTAGAGAGCGTGCTATTTGTCCGTAAGTTTTTCGAGAATATTGAGCATTTGTAATTCTACCTTTAAAAAGATTTAAGAATCCCAGACATCTAACTTGAAGAGTATTGTTACTCTCTTTATTTAAATTGATATCTATCTGAGCAACATAGCCGCCGATAATGTATTTTCCATTATAACGAACTCTGACATCGTGAATGCCTGGTGATAAAACTTCATCAGCAGGTACTCCCATTTCTTTACATTTAAGTTTGAACTGTTCATAGTCTAGTCCGAAATCAAACTCATCAACATCATTCAATTTCCACGTAACTCTAAGTCCACTGGAAAGAATATGAGAGAAATCAGCAACATAAGCACCTGTTTTCCAGTTGTAAACTTCAATATCTAGTTGTGTAATTTTAAGCTCTGATGGCTCTTGCATATTCCCCCTTAAATGCCTTCAAAACCGTTTCGCCAAATGATAGTTCCGAAGTCTGTGTCTGTTTGTTTATTAGTTTCTAGTACAATTCTATTTTCACCCCTCTTCAACGACCACCATGTAGAATCTAGGGCTCGTGATGAGGCTACACTAACTCCATTAAGAGTTATTATACGTTTTTTCATATCGATCCGCAACTCTGAATCGCCAGAAATAGTCAAATTCATTTTAATATGTTGGTTGGTTGTGATGTTAGTAATCTTTGGATTAGTATAAGTACCCTTAAGAATAATAAGCGGGTAAACTTCAACCGATCCTGTGTTCATAATACTTGTAGCCACTTGTCCAGAAACCCACTGCACAGGCATATCTGACGGAATAGTAAAGCCACCAGGTTTTTCCTTATAGAATACTTGTTGTAAGAGAGATGATTGAGGAGAAGTTCCATCTCCACCATCGTAAATTATAGGATCAGGACAGATGAGGGTAATTTGAAACTCTCCAGCAGTAGGCATTGTGATATCTGATTTAACATCAGCAATGAATCCCTCTGTATAGTAATTCCTGCCTGAAAAAGTGCTGATCATAATAGGGTAATTCTGACGAATATGTAACTTATTCATCAATCCCAATCTTAAATCATCAGCCTCCTGACAACTCTCGCCTTTATAAAAGCCGCTTAGAGTAATGGTTCTAAAGCCGTATAATTGGGATGAAACATATCCACCATCAACACCAGCATAAACTCCATCTGCCGTCCTGATAGCAGGAGCAGACAAGCCTGAAATAGGCGATACTAACTTATAAGCTGAATCACCTCCGAGTATAATATCATTTCCAATCTTAAATCGCATATACTTCTATTATACCTAAGCCTTCCCTAATTCCCATTTCAAGTCACGAACCATCTGATCCACTGAGTATTGAGTATAGTTATTGTTTGTTTGGTTAATGACCACACTCTTTCTGCCTTGTTGTGGATTACCATATACGCCTGTATTGTCGTTGTACATATCTGGTGCTAAGTTGCTTGATACGTCTAATGATGGCGACATTGTAATATCATCCATCGAAAGAATATCTACCACTTGATCCACTAATGAAGTAGCCGCATTAACCACTTGGGATTGACTTTGTTGAACACCTTTAGCCAAACCTTGAGCTGCAAAACGACCACTTTCTATAGTAGTTTTCCAAGGTGAGTGTTGTTGTGCTCGATCTTTAAGACCCCGTAAGAATTTCTCAGCTACCCACCAACCAACTGAGTATACATTTCTACTTTCTACTCCATTAATAAACCCTGAAATAGCATTATTTCCTGCTTGCCAGTAACCACCAACAGCCGTTACACCCTCTTTGAACTTGTTGCCGACATTGTTACCTACACCCCAGACTTCACCTGTTCGAGATTTGAAGCCATTTATTAACTCACCTACAAGGGCAACTCCTTGCCAATAATGATCAGGAAACTTAGATTGGATAGATTGCCACAAGGCACTTTGGATTCCCCATCCAGCACTCTGAACGGTTCCTTGTTGAGATAGAATACCTTGTCCTATTTTTGCGGCTAATTGAGCACCTGCGTCATATGCATTTCCGATTTGTCCAGCAAGGGTACCAATAACTCCACCAATTACTTGAGATAGGGTTGCTTGTAAAGTTGCTATAGACGCTTGAACAGCTGGATTTACCTGAGGCAGACCAGTTAATGCCCATGCGAACTCAATCAACTTATTAAGCATAGATTGACCCATTCCGATAATCCACTCTTTGTTAGATAAGTCCCCTACATCTTGATTGATTTGGCAGACTTCCCATACGGCGTGGCGAACATTTCGTAGGTTGTCTAACATTCCGTCTTGAACAGGAGCTATAGTGTTTACTGTCCAACTGAATCCAACGAATTTGTTAAGCATAGACTGAGCCATACCTACAATCCATTCTTTTGCCGCCATATCACCTACATCTGCGTTTACCTGACAGACTTCCCACACAGCGTGACGGATATTTCTTAGAATGTCCCATTTGTCAGCACCAATCTCAACCAAAGAGTTTACAGTTTGTGCGAATCCAGAAAACTTATTAAGTATAGATTGAGCTAATCCTACGAGCAGTTCTTTTTCACCCATAGCTAACCCAGTAGGAATTTTACCAATTTCACTTATTATAGAAGAAACAGCAGCTACCTTAGGTATGTTATGACCTTCATCAACAGATTCCATTCCATTTATGGTCTTAGCAATCTCTGTGAACTTGTTGAGCAAAGATTGTACCTTGCCCATTTCGTCTTCAGAAATCATTCCGCCAGTTGCAAAACTCTTTAATGAGTTCCATACGCCACCAGTACCTTTCTGATCTATAAGCGTTCGAACAATTCGAGAAATAGTATTAATATTATCTTCTGTGCCTTTAGCCTCCTGAGCCCAATCAAAAGACAATTTCTTAAGATTGTCAATCATTGACACGTAAGTGCCTACAATAGAGGCAACATTTTGACTAGTTCCAGCCTTAAAGAAGGTGTTTGCACTGTCTGAGATATTTTGAAGCCAATCCGTACTGCCTTGAAGAGTTAATTTTCTAACTACGCCATGTAGTTTGTTTAGTAATGCATCAATAGCTTTATCATCTAATTGAACACTCTGGACTTCATTTAATTTAGTTGCAATTTCGTGATACCTAGAAACAATACCGCTAACATTCTTAATAATTTCACCTTGTAGGAAGCTAGATATAATCTTATCAATACCATTTAACGGCGAACCTGGACCAGAAGCTGATAAGTCTTTTATAACACCAGAAATTAAGGTAATCTTTCCCTGAATTACTTCTGGAACAATATTTACACCTTGGATTTCATTTAATTTGGTTGCGATATTGTGATACGAATCAACAATGCTACTTATCTGACCAACATTTATATTCTTAACGAAGTTTTTAGCCGCCTCCATAGCCAACTTCATAATTGAGTCGCCATCATTTGCGGACACTAGCTTTAAGGTATCGCCAATCAGAGTTATTTTACTATTAATAGCCTCTTTATCAAGAGGAATTGCGGCTATTAAGGCTAGTTTAATTGCTATATCTTTATACGAATTAACAATAGAGTTGACAGCCACCATATTTATTGCCTTGACTGCATTTTCAAGCAATCCACCGACATTAGCCTTCGCCATATGAGCTATCACTGCAACTAACATATCTACTTTAGCTTTTACGCCATTCACATCGCTGGTTACGGCTGAATCTACATAAGCAATTGCCTTAGCTGCCGCCACCATTCCGCCTAGAATACCAAGAAGAGCCACTAATCCAGCTCCTAGGAATAAAGCACCAACACCAGTAGCCATAATTGCACCTAGAACCCCAGCTAACACACTTATAGCACCGATCCCAATCGCCATGTTAGCTACCTTAGAAGCGAAACTTGCGATATCACTTGGTACTACGCTATTCGTGTAAGCAATAGCCTTAGCTGCTATAGCTAATGTACCTGAAATGAGAATTAACACTCCCAATCCAGGAATAATATGTTTTCCTAATTTACCAACAATTCCACCTAGTATGGCAATAGCACTTACACCTATACCAAGGTTTATAATCTTACTGCCGAACTCAAGGATATCTCCTGGGATAGCCTGATTTGCGTATTCCAAACTCTTTGCCAAGATGGCTATACTTCCAGCTATAAGCACCAATTTGAAGAGGCTTTTAGCATTGCTACCCATTTTATTAGATAGGGCAACTAATATACTCATACCTAGAACAACGCCACCCATAAGTCCCATCTTTGCGGCTAATCCACCCAAGTCTTCTGGCATAGACTCATATGCGAATTTGAGTGCGTATCCAAGAGCGGCAATAGCTCCAGCCATAAGAACTAGGTTAATAATCCCAGATCTCATTGTAATCATCATTTTCTGCCCCTTAGTCATTTGAGAACTCATTGACTCAATAGGAGCTAGTATATTGCCACCTTTCACCGCTGAAGCAGTAGTTTTTCCTATTCCGAATAAAGTATCTCCGAATTTCTTTATAGAAGAAGCAGTGCCTAACAATGCTTGTCCTAGACCCACAATTTTTCCAACAGCCGCTCCACCAGCAATAGCAATCATAATTCCTTGTAATACAGGAGTTGGGAATTTAGCTATAGTATCCGCTAATGTAGTTAAAATGTTGACAAAAGCAGTTAAGACCTTAGTAACTCCATCGCTTGATGCTAATTGTGCGAAAGAACTTGTAAGACTACCTGCCAACCTACCTAATGCTCCTAGTAAATTACCTACAGCGATTCTGAACTCATCACTTGAAGCCATAGCTCTAGTGAAGATAAATGCCAAAGCCACTACAGGGGCACTAACACCACCTACAGCTGATCCAACACCTCCTAATGCCCCTAACAATCCTCCTGCTCCACCAGTAATACTACCAACGAAACCAAGGATTTGTGTACCTAGAATTGCAAAGATAGGGATAAGAGCTTTAATGTCGAATCCACTAGCAAGCATTTTAGATCCAAGACTTTCAATACCGCCAGCTAATTTATCTACATAGTCAAGTACTCGGCTAATTGCCCCAGGTAGTTTATCAGCTAATTTGTCAATGAATGGACTAATAGCCTCACCCAAACGCCCCATAACGCGTTGCATCTTTTGACCTGTTGCACTTGATCCAGCAAGAGTGTCAGCAAAGATTTTAGTTAAGCGAACAGTAGACTGGTAAATACCTTTTTCAGAAGCCTGGAAACCTTTTTCAGCATCAACAGAATACCCGACAAGGGCGGCTCCAATATCTGCTAAGCGACCTTTTGCACGACCACTCTGATATTCAAGGGTAGCGGTAAACTTACCCATAGCTAATGCACCGTTTGCGGCAACAGCCTCAAAAGCCTTTATAAGTTTGTCAGTATCAATTTTCTTCCCATCTATGAAACCACGAACTTCACCCGTACCAATGTTTAACTGTTTAGCCAACTCTTTATTAAGGGCAGGAACAGCTTGTACTAATTGGTCATATTCGTTCAATCCGAATTTCTTCTGTGCAGTAGCTCGTCCATATAGCTCTGCCAATTCGTCAATACCACGTCCTGAAGCAATAGAAACTTTACCTAACAATTCAAGTTGTTTAGTAACGTCTTGTAAAGAAGCTCCATATTTAAGAATGCTATTAACTGCTTCGATGGTTGGAAAACGTGAGAAGACGGAACCAACACTGTCTTTATTCATGCCTTTATAGAACTTGAAGGCTTGAGCCATTGCGTTGTTGGCGTTTTCGATTGACCCTGTTAAAGAGATGAAGGAAGCGTTGTTTTTAGCGACAAATTCAGCACCTTGAATACCAGATTTAGCTTGTTGGGCTATCATAGATCCTACAGCACCACTAAGAGCTGTAACGCTATTTAGAGCTAGATTAGCACCTTGTACCACAGGTGAAAATAGATCCATACCCGCGGCACGAACCTTAGAAAAACTAGCACTTAAATCACCGAAAGAAGACCTGAGATTGTTAGCATTTTTAGTAGCATTGGATAATGAATCTCTTGTAGCTCGATCTATACCAGAAAGTTCTTTACTTAAATCAGAAGCTTTAGATGAGGCTTCTTTCATTCCAGCATTAAAAGCAGATAAATCTGCCTCAACAACCCATCTAACTATTCCACCTGTAACTGCCATTATTTCGCTAACCTCTTAAAATGTTCTGATAATTTCTTTACTCCCTCTCCTTTTTTAGTATGCGGTGCTGCTACAATCTGAGTAAGATTGAACATTTTCTCTGCCTCTAACTTTCTAGCTATTTTGATGAGAAGTTTGATATCTCTAGCTGGTAGTTTGCGAGCCTCCTTAAGTGTGTATTGCGGATAGTAGTATGCAACAGTAGCCCAGATATCTCTATCCAACGTAGTATCCTCACTAGAAGGGACAGACTGAGCTGCTGTTACTACTGCCATTTACGACACCAATTCTTTAATCAATCGTTCATTAAGTCGACGTAAGACTACAATATTCACCTTCTTGAGAGTTTCTTTGATTGGTGTTTCATGCCCAACTGGAGTAATTAGACTGTGAATAAAGTCTTCCATCTTAGCGTTTACTTTTTCAATCTGCTCTTCTGAGGCTGTATTTTTTATAGCCTCGAATTGAGTAATCAACTTAACGAATGGACGAATTTCGTCTTGAGTTGGGTATCGCATATCGTATGCAAGACCTGCTATTTCAAATTGAAAAGCATCTGAAACATCATCGTTAAAGTTGAATCGTTCTGAACTCATCTGGTTCTTCCTCCTTTTAATTATTATATATTTATTATAGCATTTACTAGGTAAGGGCGTACATCATAAATACTCTTATGGCTTTGTTGCCCCAAGAATATGTAGGGTATAACCAAATGTATTGATTGTCATAACCCCACCTTAGATACTGAGAGTCCTCAATATGAGGTAATGGAATAAATTGCTCTTCAATACCGAGTGCCGCACTAGCTTGAATCATAAGAATATTAAACTTATTAGCAGGTAACCCGTGTGCAATATTATATACCTGCCGTGCAACTAGATTGACCCTTTGGTTAATATTCTTTGTATATACATTACGTTTCACACCACCTAGATAAACGACACCCATCATATCGTTATTGCCAATAGTAAAGGTTGAAAAGTCTATATTTCCACGTTCAACACTACTGTCTTCCTTCGGAATATACTCCTGTAGTACTCTATCCTTCATTTCATTAGTGAAATTATTGTCTGTATGAACATAGTTAGAATCTTGTACAATATTCACTGGCTTGTTTTTGATATATGAAACACTTGAAGAGTTGCTCTGTTGCCAATCGGCTTGTACCTGAGGTGCATTTCTTTGAGCTCCTGTTTCGATACCTGCCAATTTAGTTTTTTCTGCCTGAGTATATGGTTGATCTAGTAAAGCTAATTTGGCTTTATCTTGGGCGGTAATAGATTCAAGGGTTTGTAACTTAGTCTTTTCTTGCTGAGTAAAGATCTGTGTTTGAGCAAGTTTATTCTTTTCGGCTGTGGTAAACGGTTCTTGAAGAAGTTGTAACTTAGCTTTATCTGCTGGGCTTATGGATTCCAAATTATCTAGTTTAGTTTTGTCTTGTTGGCTGAATACTTGGGTTTGGCTTAATTTATTCTTTTCAACAGGTGTGAATATTTGAGTTTCAGATAACTTATTCTTCTCGTTCTGAGTGAGTATTTCTGTAGAAGCAAGTTTATTTTTCTCTACCGAAGTGAAAATCTCTGTTGTGGCAAGTTTATCTTTCTCACTTTGAGTGAGTATTTTAGTTTGGGATAGCTTAGTTTTTTCGTCTTGGGTGAACGGAATATAAGTATTGTCGATTTGTTTGAGATTTGTAGGCTTATTCTTAATATAGGCAGGATCACTTGTATTCGAAGCCTTCCAGTCAGATTGTACAGACGCTCCACCGCCACCACCGCCTTGAACTTGGATCCAGTCATTGGCATTGAAGCTTGTTCCAGAAGTAAAGCTCCTTTTAGCAATATATAATGAACCGCTATTAACACATAGAGATCCTTCAGAGTATTGCTTATTAGTTTTAAATTGTTCTACTTTAGCATCTACTGTTACATCTCCTGTTTTACCATTGACAGAAGTAACTTGGACAAACGGTGCATTAACAATACTGACAACTTCAGGTCCATTTTCGGTTACTGTAGTTTGGATTTGAGGGACTTCTTGAACAGCGGTAGTTAGATTTACATCATCTACCACTTGAGTTGTATTTAGTGAAACCCCATATGAAGGGATTGGTGAGCCTTGATTATTCATTACACTTAATTATACCTTATATAAGAAAAAGCCCCGTGTGGGGCTTCTCCTGTTGTCCTAGGGCGTATTACGCTGGAGTCAAATGACCATCGCCGAAGAACTGCAATGCTGCTTGACCAGCTTTTGGCTCTGCAGTAAACGTAACAGTTACGGTACGTAGAACATTATCCTCGAAGTCGTTAGTGCTTAATGCTGTACGAGCGTTGACTAATCGAGTAACCTGACCATTACATGAAATAATGTCTAGATCGTAATTAGTCGTAGCCGTATCACACTTAGCTGCCACGATATCAATTGCTCCTGCATCGTTATTTACTGTTTGACCAGTAGATAATTTAGCATTCTTAGCAACATAGTACTGAGGCAAGATGGTTCGGATAGCTGCAACATCTGATTCAAGCAATTTAACTTCAACAGAAGCACTGTGTGCACCTTCAATCTTAAAGGTACGACCGTCAACTGTTTTAAAGTCGCTAGACTCAATGTCATAGTTCATGCTCATCTCACCAACGTTTGTCAAGGTGTTTGAACCCCATTTGAGGGTGAATGGACCTTTTACTAATGCCATATTTATTTTCCTTTTCTTTTAATTAACAGGTCTTTTGAACCACTATTTGTATCTGAATATAGCCATACATACGCTCTTCTGCGTCCAAGTCTTGCCTTATGTTGAAGTTGGTTGTTCGCATAGAGATGATTTCTAATCCTGGTAACGAAACACAGCTACTGCAATTGAATATATCTGTGAGTGCACTCAGCTTAGAATCAACTTGTCTGGCACTTCTCGAGCGAAAATTAACTGTAACAGAATACGCTAGTTGTCGCTCACCTGTCGTATTCATATGAACTTGCGAACCTCCCGACCCAGTTAACCAAAACACTTCCTCTGTTGTAGTGAGTGAGCTAGGTACACGAACCAGGAAGATGTTTTGTCCTATAGTGCCGAATCCTTTCGTTTCAAGGAATCTAGCTACATGTTCAAGAATAGTCATTACTCAGTCATCTCCCACAATTCATCAAGCTTATCCATAGCACCCTGTACTGCAGATTCAGCGAAGTGAGGTCCAGTGCCAGGAGTTGTGTAATTCTGAAATTGTTTCTCTTCCTGGTAAATGGCGTATGGAGCATTCCATCTGATCTCTCCACTTTCACCATCTACAACCTTCTGAACCATCGTACGCAATGCACCAGTTTTCATAGGAGTTCTATGTAGACTGATAGCGTGTGCTTCTTCTAATAGAAGTCTATTAGTTGTTGCCACTCTATTTCTAACCATGAACTCTACCAGGTCGGTGTTGTCTATAACTCGTCCTGCCATACTCTGTGTATCCTCGATAAGAAACAATGAACATTATTGACTTCGCCACCTAGTAGTTTTCGCAGTCCTAGCTCGACTCGTGTAATTTTATACGTCTGAGGTCTATCTTCTAGATCTCTTACCATTACATAGCACCCCTGTAAGTTGAATCCACTACCTGTAGCTATAAGAGTTTCTGGGTCTAGGTAGAGGTGTGCATCAATTGCTTCTGTATATGTATCGTTCTGGTATGTTACTGATGAACCTAGAAATAGCAACCCTTGAATATTTATTGAGTTAGCATTAGATTCATCACCATATTCATCACGATATTGCCAGGTTAATACAACGTCATCTACATAATCTATCGGACAATTCATACCACTGGAATCCTAACTACAGAACCATATGGACCAGCATAACGCTTGAGTAATAACTGCATTTCAGGTCTGTGTTCTGGTGGTGTGGTATTTCCTCTAGTCCAGGAATGTCCATCCACTGACTCAGATTTGATATCTCGAGTAGGATCTCCATAGAACTTAGCCATATCTATAAGTAGATATACCAAGTCATTCGGAACGGAATCAACTTTCTCCTCAAAATCCACCCAGTCAGCAGCTACTGCCAACTGAACACACCCACTGCATCCGCAATCACATCCACCCTCTGTACATTTAGAGATAAAGTTTCCAATGCCATTAGACGAATATTCTGGAAGGTAAGAATCGAAGTCTTTAACAGTTACAACTCGACCTTTTCCCACTACTCTGACTAATTTGACGGCATAGACTTCATAGAATGGGTCAACCCGCCACTTCTTATCTTTAGCATTGTATGGAAAAATCTTGATAGAGCCTCGTGCTGGTGTTGCTGGCAATAGGTCTTCAGTCTTGAGTACGTCAGTACAAGAACATTGCGTTGTCTTGCCAATTTCCGTGTAAAGGTTCGTAGGAGATAGAGTGTAGCCTAGCAATGTTTCAAGCCTAGACTGAACGTTATCTAGAATGAGTTGTAGTTTGTTCTCATTCCGAACGGTTTCGCCTGTCAATTGAATATATTGGTAAACTTTCACGTCTATCTCCTATTCTTAATTTATTATTCTAGTGGTATTCAACCGTTCAATACTGAAGATTGGTCAGCCTTAATACCTGCAACGCGTGCGATATCGTGGAAGGCACCACCACGGTAGAACGAACCACGCATAACTAGCTCGTTACGCTCGTAAGCAGACTTCTGCTTGTTGCCATCTGTGTAAGATGCTTCGCTAGACATTGTGTATTGCAAGCCACCTGAAGTGTAACCTGTAAACTCACTCAAGTCAGCGTAGAATGCTGCACAAGCGATTGTAACTTCGCCAGTACCAAGTGTGTGTTTAACACTCTCTGTACTTTCGATTGAAGGCATCAAATCGTTTGGAACAACAATATATGGAGTACCAAAGATTGTTGGAACTTCACCTGATACGAAGATTTCACCTAGAGGACCAGCAACGCCAGCCTTCAATGCGTGTTTCTTCAATGTAGCAAATGTACGTGCGTTGAAGATAAGAGTACCTGCAACACCGCTATCGCTAATCTTAGCAATAACATCCAACCATGAAGTCATAGCGTCTGCATCTGTCTTACCACCATACATTAATTCGGCACTAGCCTCGGTAGCAGCTTGTTGCAATTTAGCAATAACCAATTGAGCACGTTTACGATCGTAATCTTGTCGGTATTGTTTAGCAACATCTTCAAGCAAGTCGATAGCGAAGAATCGAGTAGCGGCAGTACATACAGGTGTAACAGCTGCAACTTCTTCCATCTTCTCAACCTTGTGCTCAGCAGTGTATTCACTCTTTGGCTTTAGGTTACCATCGTTATCATCATCACACAATGCAACATTCTTCATGTTGATTGAACCCTTGCGGCGGATCCAAGCAAACTCTAGAGAGTCAGTTTCACGCCACTCAGTAGCCTCAAGAAGTTTTGAGTAGTCACTTTGTGAACCAACAATCTTGTTGTACATTTCTGGTGGCATAACGAAGTTGCCCATTGAAGCGATTGTCATTGAGTTGCGGGCAATACCAGCTTCCTTCAATGCGTTCAAGTTTACTTCGTTGATTTGTTGTACGCGGTCAAAAGCACGTAGGTTTCCACCCTTTAGGGCTTCCCACATAGAGTTAACGTGTGTTTGGTAACGCTCTTTCCAATCCATATCTGCGAACTGGTTGGTCGTCTTTGCAACTTCCTCACCTGCTTTAGCTTCGCCTTCTACAGCTGGCTCTTGTGCGTTTTTAGCGTAAAAGTTCTTAACGAAACCTTCGAGGACTGCGTTCATCTCTTTTCGCAATTCGTCTTTTGTCATTTCGATTTCTTCCTTTTCTGTTTCAGCTTCTGCTGAGTTTTCTTTAGCGATTTCCTCCAAGCCTTTATCAGCCTCTTTAGTATCGCCTTCTAATTTTTTCTTTTCTAGAGCAATAAGCTCCTTTACTGCCTCAGTGAGATCTTCAACAACTTTGTCACTGACCTCATTGTCAACAGCTTCTACTTCAGTTTCCACTTCCTCTTGTTCAGCGTTTTCAACCTTTTCGGTTTCCTCTTCTTTTACATCTTCCTGAACTTCAGTTGTTTCTACTTCGGTGTTTTTGACTTCTTCTTCAGTCATATCTTCACCTTTCTCGGTTACTAACTCTTCTACTTCTTTGTCAACTTCCAAACCTGCCTTTTGAGCCTCATCAATTGAGTTTTTGACGATTTGGTTAACAGTAGCTGAGTAGTTGTTTGGGACAACCACTTGTGATAGACCTACCATTTCATGGGAATAGTACATTCCGTCAGTTGGATCTGGGCTGCCACCTATTGTTTCTATGCTGAATGCACCTGAGAACCCTTGAGTTAGCAAGTTGTAGGCAATACGAGCATATGTATTGCTATTAATTGCATAGACGATTCGGTCAACGGTAACTTTACCATTCTCTTTCTTCAATCCCTCTACACGACCAATGATGTTGCGTAACTTATCCTCATGGTCAGCAGTCAATTGTCCTGCATATTTAGAAAGATCGAGAGAGTCAATATCGTACTTTGTCCCATTACGCTGCACTGTTGAGTCAGTAATGACTAGTGCGGGATTGAAAGTAACGACACCTTCACCTTCGTCCGTAAAAGAGTTCTTGGTCACATCAACAGGTATTTGTGTTTTGCTCATGTGAACCTTTCATTTAGTGTTCGAGTGATAACTGGCTGTTATTTAGCTCTTCGTATCTGGAGTAATTATATCAGATTGTTATTTTTTAGCTCTGGTACGGGAATTTCGAGTAGGTTTAGTATAAATAGCTTCTATTTTTTCACTAACAGATACTTGGTTGGTTAACAATACCGCCATAGACTCATCAATACTGCCAAGGTGTTTACTGATTTGTTGAAGAGGGATCTTTTCCACTTCATTGATTCTAGTTTCAAGGGCGGCTAATTTCGCAATCATTTCATCTAATCGTTTCTGTTGCTCTTCTAATTTAGCCTTGTATGAATCGGCTAGATCCTTATAGTTATCTATACTAGTTTTTAAGGCGGTGGAGCGTGAAGTTAATACAACTCCTACAACTGTAGTAGTAAAACCAATTATAGTGGGAATCCAAGTAAGTAAATTATCCACGCTTCGGACTCCATAAAATTATAAATACGTAACCTGACATAGCCGTTAAAATAATGATTGTGTTTAAGATTGTCATAAAGCCTGCATTAGTCTGTACTAGGTCGTCAGTTATACCAGTTACTAACAAGGTAGATTCGCCACAAGCAGGTTTAACCCATTTATAATGGATTTTAATATAAGTCCCCTTCTTATACTCATAATTATATACACCCTGCGACGTTGTTAGAGCTTGTGTATTAAACTTTTCGTCTTTAGTTGGATCAATATATATCTGTTGATCTGAAGGCGTACCACGTTCGAATTGACGCTCACTAATTAGAGCTAGATTAGGTCCATAAGCAGCACCTAGTGTGTGAGGTTGAGCATCCAAATGTTGTATACCCTGCTTTACAATAGAGCTTGTAATAGTAGCACATTGAGATGAACCATTAAAAGCTAAGGCTGTTTCTTTAGCCTCCATTGCCAAGATATCTAACATATATTGTTTCTGACGGAGAATAATATCTTTATTATTACTTGTTTCGGCTTGATAAGAAATGGTTAAGAATACTGATGCAACAAAACATAGCACTAATGGTAGTACTATTTTTGAATATGCTAGAAACTTCTTAATTCTTCTTGTCATTGTTAGGTATAGGTTTCACTCTTACTGAAAGCATTGAACGTGCCATTGAATCTACATAAAAATTGAATACCATTTGACAGTGACGACATTTTACTTCACCACTTGAGCCAGGATGAACCTTAACACATAGATGATTGCACTTCATTAGCTTGTTACTTTTTTTCGCTCTTACCATTGCTGGGCAACGGATTTCAAATAACTTCGCCTCCTCCATAAAACTAGTCCTCTACGACATTTTTAACTTTAGCCATATTTTTAGCTGTCACTTTTCTAATTACAGGACCAGCTTCTGAACCCATGTCTAATTCTTCATAGCCTTTCGGTATTTGTACTTCTTTGTCTTCTTTAATGACAGACTTTTGGTTTTTCTTCCATTCAGCTAGAGTCTTTTTCTCTTCCTCCGACATTTGAAAACCAGGGATTTGTTCTAGTTTAAGTAGACGATTGATTTCTAGATCCATATTATTCCTCTCGTTATTTCTTTCATTATACAATTTTAATCTATTTAGCGGTTGGTGAGTCAGGACCATCTGTAGTGAGGCGGTTAGTTGGGTGACCTTGGATTTCGATTTCGCCAAACATAACAGTAGTAGTGTTCCTGGATGCTTTATTTTCAAGCACAATATCTATATTGTATTTACCAGGCTCCAACCAAGCAGCTTGTTTATGGATGGGAAAGATGATTTGTCCTTCTCGTGGATCAATATTACTCATATCTGTTGGATTATCACAATCTATATCCACCTTCCACATAACATTGTTATAACCCTTAGTAGTAGTGCGTTCTTGTTCATCAGGCGTTGCATCATCCATTGATTGGTCGTATTCGTTATTCTTTACTGTTAAGCAAGCCTTATAACCTACAAGGGATAGTTTTTCTGTTCCTCCTGTGGTCTGTTTCTTCCAGGACCAACGGATTACTCCAGTATCTCCTCGAGGGTGTGAACCTAATTTAAGTTTCTCTAATTTAGCCATTATTACTCCCTATTTCATTATGTTCATGAGTACAGTGTTCATGAGTACAATTTTCATCACAACCTTGGTTCATGCATGAGTTGATTATTTTCTGTAAGTTTTCACCCTCTTCCCTGGTATACGTGTTGCTTATTTCGCCATTTTTAATAACCAATTTGTATGAGCAGGAGCAGTTCGGGTGAATCGCTCCACCTATAATATCTTCATAATCTGCTACGAATGTATATTTCTTACCATTTTCAACGATATCTATACTATCTCCCTTATTTAGGAAGTTAGATTCAAATGGTACAGGTCCTCTATCGATTAATTCTTGGCAGTAAGCACAAGGATGTCCTGTTCGAGAATAAAGTTGCTTATACGCATTCTTTAGTTTACCTGTAACTTCTAGTAATTGTTTATCTGCATCGTATTGTGCTTGTACGTAAGCCCTGGAGGTTTCATGTCGAGCAATTAAGGTAGCACGATTTTTAGATACCTCAGTAAATTCCTTGCGGATAGAGTTGATTACATCTTTACGAGCAAAACCTTCTAATGCCATCTTGTTGGCTTTATCGTAGATTTTACGATTCTTCTCTAAGATATCTGTAGTATCGATAGCCTTTTTAATTTGTTTTTTAGTAGGCTTCTTTGTAAAGTAGTCTTTGAACTTGTCTGGATTGCGATCGTAAGCCTCACTGATTAAGTCAATGGCAACTTTAGCCATTAAGTCAGAGTAAGCCTTATTAGAAGCCTTTAGAACGTCATTTAAGATGGTTTGTAAATGCCCCTCACCTGAAGTTTGTGCCCTTTTATCAATAAATTCACGAACACTTTTAGATAACACATAAGTTTCAGGCTTAACTATGTCTATTCTTGGTTGTTTAAGTATCATAGCTAGACCGAATATCGGAGTAATATATAACCAATATTCCTTGAGAAAGTCGCCTATTTCTGTAGCAAAGTCCTTAGAGATGTCTGTTGGCATAAGGTCTGGCTGAGTAAAGGAATTAACCGTGATATTCTCCAAAGACACATTCAAGATTCTTTGGTGTACATCCAATAACTCTTCTTTAAGCTTGTTATGAGCATTGTTAACCTTAACTATATCGTCAGGAGTAATATCGTTCTTATAAGCGTTGCCGATAACAATATCAGCAATATCTCCATCATCATCGTCAGGTTTATCTAGATCAATTCCTTGTACTTTAAGAGTTTTACCTACTAAGTCTTCAAATGGGGCATAGTATTCGTTTGGATCGACCAAATTACCATTGATAGTCATATCATCTAGGTAAGCTAGAGTCATATGAGGGTTGTAATCTGGGTATTTCTGAGTATAGTGATCTAATTTGAGTAGATCTTCATGTACCTTAACTAATTCATCACTCTTTTTAAGTAAAGCAACTAGAGCAAAGCCTGTATCTACAGGGAAATGACTGATTTTTTCAATTGTTACCTCTTCAAGTCCTGATTCCTCGACAATTTTAAGGATTTGGTCCTTTATTTCGTAAGGTTTATCCTTTAATCCGTATACTAAGGTTACGTGTGGGTTGTCTTGCCCTGGAATATTAGTAGTTTCGGGTAGTAAATCACTCACATTTGTAAGAATTGAAGTGTCTAACCCTGAATTATTCAGTCTATCTAGCACATTTATAGCTTCAAGTTCAGCTCCTACCCAGCCCTGGTCATCTGGTTCCTCTTCCTCTCGATTGTTATCGGCATTTTTAAGAGTTTCTTGAGTAGAATTATCTATATTTATGACAGGAGAAATATTAACGACAGGTTGTTTGTCGGATTCTTGAACTACAACTTTGTTTTCTGGGGCTTTCGGTGCTTCAATATGAATATTTATTGGAGAGTTTTCTGTAGTAGGTTTTTCTTCTTGAGTACTTGCTTCTTCTTTAGCTTCCTTTTCAGCTTGTTCTTGAGCTTTACGAGCTTCCTCTTCGGCTTTTAATTTATCTTCATCAATAACTAGGTCTTCTAGGTCAGATTTACCTGTAGCGTATGAAACAGCACTTTCTCGAGTATAGCCCTTTTCTACTAGGTCTTGAGCTAGGGCGGATTGACTATTTCTTAACTCAGTAGCTTTCATTTCAGAATCATAGTCTTTAGATAAAGCACTTCTTAGCTCAATAGTATAGCCTGTTCGTTCGTATTCATTAGGATAGTTTTTACGGTAATCCAAATTGAGTACATCAATAATATCTTCTACACGTGGTTCAATAGAATCCCGAATATAGTTGTCATCTTGAACTCTAGCTGTTTCACGAGTTGTGCCAGATTGTTCAATACCTAGATTCGTTTTAGATGCTCCTGCTACTGCAATAAACTCACTTCGATTTATCTCGTTAATGTCTAACAAGGCAGCTTTATTTAAGTCTATTTGCATATCCTGCCATTGAACGGCTCCTGCTCCATTAGCAAAAATAGGTTCACCTTTAGTACCTGAAGTAATTCTTGCCTTGAAGTTTTCAAAGTCCCCATCATCTAGTAAAACATCTGTGGTGATAATTCCTGGAGCATTTAGGTTACCATTGAGAGATTGACGTGTGTGGTCTGCTGATTGATTTAAGGTATAGATAGCAGGTTTAGCCGCATCAACTAATGACCATGCTTGAGAGGTGTCAAATGGGCTTTCCTCCATGAAGGTAATAATTTGGTGTGCTTGCCAGTGCCGCCTTCTACCATCTGCTTTATATTCAACATAACCTGCTACTTCGCCATTTTTATCGATAACTCGCTTAACTTCAAATGGATTCAATAGTACGAACTTTTGTATATAACTCAATCCAAATCCAGTTGGTTCCCTAACTACGCCTAAGTAGTATCGTCCACATAAGTCTAGGTAGATGGAAATGTTCTTCCAAAACTTCTTCGTGGAGAAGTCGGTAGATTCTTGAATGAGTTTTAAATACGGGTGAACAGGATCTTTATTTAATTTCTGATACTCCTCTAACAATTCAGGAGTAACATCAATATATAAGTTACGTTTAGCAATTGCAGATACTCGGTTACCTTTACGTTGAGCTGCCGCATATGGATAGCCTCTATAAGCATCTTCAGGGGTTACCTTAACACCGCTCCATGTAGGAGTTAGCGATGGTTTAGTATTACCATACCTTAAAAACTGGTTAGAAGCATTGAAACTGTTGTTGTTCTTTCCATTCGTGAAAGAGTTGATTATCGTATTAAAAAGACCCATGTATCGTTTCTGTGTTAGAGATTATTATATCTAGGTCTAATTATACCAGATTATTTATTTTTTAGTTCAGGATGGCGTTCTTTAAGCCATGAGTTAAAATTAGCATCCACATCAGCTACAAGTTCTTCGGGTGCCTTTTCATACTTATCGAGATTGTTCATTTCCTTATACATATATTCAGTAGCATAGTCTAGGATTATTCCAGCCTGAAACTCAGCAAATTCTGTAGCTCTCTTTGTGACCTTTTCAACTTGTTTATCTAGGCGATCCTGCAACTCTTCTGCCATTTCATCAGTAATCTCTACCTTTCGTGGATTGTGATCCGCCACTAGGATTTCATACAGCTTCCAGAGTCCTAGAATATAAAGTAAGATTGTTACAATTGTTGCTACTATCTCAAACATTGGCATCATCTCGATATTCCTTTAATAGCTTAACTACTCGTTTAGCACTCTTTCGTACTCGTTTCATAAAGTAATCTAATTCGACTAGAGCAGTTTCAATGTATAGAGGAGAAAGTTCTTTACTTTCTTTTTTATCGGATATTTCGGTACACTTCGCAATATGTTTATCTAATTCTTCTTCATAAACACGCCAAGCGTCTTCTAGATTGACAGGAATGTCCTTTTTCCTGGATCTAATGAAGTTGACTTCAATTTTCATTACGCCTCCTTTTTAGCCTTACCACGACGTGAAATACGTCCACCTTTTCCACCAGCAATTCGTGCTAATTGTGGGTTAGCTGCAAAGCCTTTTCTAACTCCTGTAACTGAGCCACCTCTTCGTCCTAGATCTCTGAAATAATTACGAGCCGCGTCTTCACCACCCAATTTATTCGCCATAGTTTTAAACATCTTGTCGTTAGGTTTTCCTGCCATTTAATTTTCCTCCTTAATATAATCTACATCTATTTTGTAACCGTTTATTCCTAGCTCTCTAGCCATTTCATAGGCTTGTTGTTCTGCTAGGTATTCGGCTTGATTTTCGGTGCCTGCTTCTATATGTAGCACGGTTCTTAATGTAAGAGTTATTCCTGCTACATACTTTCTAGGCTTGCTATCTGGATCGGATTCGTACCATTTAGAGTTCGTCATAATCGTCTTCTCTAATGCCTTCTATTTCGATTACTGAAGTGTCAATATCACAATCCAGATATGTTCCTTGAATTTGTTGGATAACTTCCTTTTCGAAGTTTACCTGGGCTTCTTCCTCATTCTTAGCTAGTACATCAAAGTCGCTTAAAGAGATGATAAATTCACCACTCATTGTATATACCTTTTTAGACATCTTTGAACTCTTCCTCTGTTGGTGTTTTTGGTGGTACATTTACTGTGATACTAACTGCTCGATTCACGGGTTTCCATTGAATGAGTGTACCCTTGAATCCTGTTAGTCGTGCCTCTTTAGAGGTTACGCGTACCACCTTTACTTGTTTGGGATACGCTACTTGTATCTTCATAAGCTCCGTCCTTTCTTTTCATTTGCTTATGTTTTAAGTATAAGGGATAATGTTGCTAATGTCAACGCTTTTATTTCCATTCTACTGAATCTAGATCCACATAGAACTTCTTACCAGCTTTTTCTGCATAAATAGAGTTCATTTGAGTATCTATATTTTCCCAGCCCAATTCCTTCAAATCTTCTGCTACCATATCTAAATCTAGTGTAGTATAAATCTTGTATTTTTCACCATTTACGATGTTAGTAATGTCTTGCTTTAAGTTTGACTTGTTCATTTCTTATCCTTTCATTTATCTATTGTTAACAGGCTTCCCTAACTCATTTACATAGTATTCATATACCATTTTCGGAATATCTAGAAACGATTCATCTTTGAAGTATGCTTGGTAGGTAGTCTTACGTTCATTTTCAAGTGCCTCTATTTCGGCGTTAGACAGCTTCTCACGCTCTTGTTTGCGTTTTATGTATTCCCATGTATATTTACGTACACTGCCCGTAGAAAAGCTTACAGCATGGTTATCGAGGTATTCTTTTAATGTACAGAAGATTGGGTGGTCTGTATGTCCATCAAATCTATATGTCGTATTTAAGGCTTTATGTAGTCTTGCTTTGTTAGCTGCTGATAGTGTCATTACGTGTCCTCTACAAATCATCACATTGTGGAATGATAGAATCTTTGTTTAGATTCCAGAAGTCAATAAACCTAAGTTCACAACTTTCTTCCCAGGTTGGCTCAAGAGAAGGTTCAATGTTTAATATTTCGTAGCCAACTTTCTCAGCCTCTGTAACTTCTTCCTGGTTCTCGAGTATATAAATCTTATGACAACCATCCCAGGCGAATTGTGTTGCCTCTGGTGCCATTTCTTTAACTTTAGTTAAAACGTTCATTGTTGTCCTTTCTTAATTTATTATTTAGCAGGTTGTAACATTTCGTCTGTCCATGTATAATCATCTGCCAGAATCCAGTAATATTCAGGTGCTACAGTGTCGATAAAAAGTGTGAATCCCTTTAGTGCTGCCATGTATTCAGTAAAAATCTGACCGCCATATTCTTGACCTACGATAAGGTCTTCTCGAACCTTTACTTGATCGCCTGATTGAAACTTGATTGCTGACATATTTTTGTCCTTTCTCTTATGTCTTTCCTTATGTTTTTATTATAAGGCATAAGCGAACAAAAATCAATAGTTTTTTACACTTTTTTCTGAGTTTTTCTGCTTTTTTCTGGCTTTTATGACTATTTCTGAGTTTTCTGCAATAGATTATTGACTTTAACCTTATATAAAGCAATAAGACGTTCTAATTCAACGTTAGAAATCTTTGTATAAACCTTGTTTAGATGTTCTAATCTAGCTACCTTTTCAGGTCCTAGCTCTCGTTTAATTTTTGGAGTATAGACTTCGTAATTACCATTGAGGGTTCGGTTACAATTCCTACAACATACTCGACAGTTGTCTTCTTCCCACCTAGTACCGAAATACCCACGTTTAATCCAGTGAGCATTGTCCATAATTTTCCAGGAATACCGTTTGCCACAGGTATAACAAACACAGGAGCCATCTTGTAAAGAATATTTTAATCTTATGTATTTAGAGAATACTTCATCTAAGTGTTTAATGAGCGTAGGGCGTGTGTATTTCTTTGAAGGTGATATGTTATATAACTTTGGCTTTTTAATCGCTGAAACACGCTTAGAAACGGTTTTAGGACGCATTCCACTGTCCCACATTGCCTTATAGCATTGGTATTTATAATGTCCTGGTTTTTTACAGTATTTGCAGATTGGAGTTTTCACTTTAATCCTCTAAATGAATCTTTAACTTATCCATTATATCTCTATCGACTTTCTCTTGCCATTCTAGTTTCTCTTTTAGTCGCTTCTGTTCGGCTCTTAGGGCTACTTTCTCTAAGTTATGCAAGATGTCTAGTTTTTCATCATCAGTCAGCTTTCTTGCTTCAGGAATATGGATAGGAGGTGGTGGGTCTATCTGTCGTGCGAACTGATATCTATTGTTTTTTCGTCGTTTTCGCTTCAATTGTCGCATCTTTTCATCTATAGTAAGTTTGCGTGGTCTGGAGTGCTTTACGCGATCAAGATTAAGACCTTTTATAGATACGAAACGTTTATACTTTTGAGGAATCTTATGATATTTGAGGCTCTTTTTATAGCCTCCTCCTTGTCCTTGGTAGTGTCCACCATGACAATTGCCAAAACCAACACTATTGCCTACTTCATAACTTAATGCATCTTCATAAAGTTCAGCTTCACTAGTATACATATACCCCAGGTAAGCGGATCTGAATATAGATATAGGTTTGTATTTTTTAGTGTATCTAGCTCCAACGCCAGTCTGATGTTCATAGAATCTTCTGCCTACATCAGTAGTTATACCAACATACACTTTCTGATCCTCTAAGATAAGAATATATATGTACCAATGAGTCAAGATACCACGGTCAATAACCATACTAACCTTTCACATTCATTCTAATCTTCATTAACAGGTGTGATTTTAAGTACCCTAAGTATAGCCTGACCTGGATAATGTTTATCTGGTTTATTTCGTAGCAATATATCTATGTTATTACGTATATTCTTATCTAAGTCCCCGTCAGACTCTCGATCCCACGTTGGTAATGCTCCTTTATTCACTTTAAGTACCGTTTCGTATGTGTGTACGCTTTCGTTAAAGTAACTTTCCTCTTCAAAAGAGATTAAATATTTTTGCCAATCCATTTTATCCAGCATATAGTCATATAGCCTCTTCTTTAGTACTCTGTATTTACCATCCTTTTGATAGAGTCTGTATTCTATCTTTTTCTCTCTTTCCAGCTTGTCGACTAAGAATCCATTGTAACCTAGCTCTGTTCGTTTACGTTTTAAGTATGAGTCTGAGTATTTCGGTACTAGAAATGCTTGCACTGTAAGGAAGTTGTCCATATTGTTATCCAGATATTCACCCATTGTACAGACAACTGCATTAGGTGTTCCAGGGTCGAACGAATATACAGTTTCCAGCATTTTCTTTAACATTCCTGCGTTAGCCTTGTCCATTTCTTGTCCTCCTTTAATTATAGAGTGCTTAATTTAGCACCCTACCTCACTTAAGCCTAATTCATTTAGATTTTCCACATCCCTGAATGTTTGACTAGCTTGCTTTTTAGCACCAACATATTGGTTAAAGACCTTAATGTCTTGCCAGCCTAAGTTTGCCAATTCCGCCACTAGAGTGTCTATGTCTAGAGTGGAGCCTTTAATGTTGATGATATTGATGATGTCTTGTTGTAAATTTGAAGCGTTCATTACTATCCTTTCATTTGCTTATGTTTAGATTATATAGCATTCAATCGCTTATGTCAATAGTTTTCTAAGAGTTCAGAAGAATAATCTTTTGCTTGCATAACAACACGGGTCTTTTTCCAGGTAACAATGTTATGTAGACTAAATTCAGGGGAGCATCTAACACAACTAGCTATTTTTCTTTTAGAAAGTGGTCCTTTTCTGTATATTTTATGTCCATTTGGGCAAGTACCTACATAGGTGAAGATTATGTATGCTTCTTGATTTCCATACGTTTTACCAGTGCCACCAATTTCGATACATTTTTCTTTCCAGACAGAGTTGTGACCATCCCATGAATGCGTTAGAGCGTGTGCTATTTCGTGTAATATGACTTCCCTGAGGATTTGTTCATTGTTAACCTCAGTTAATGGCTTACTGAGTAGAATCTTCTTAGCTGTATAATTACACTGTCCAAATGCGGTTAGTTTTGAATTAAATGCTAATTCCCATGAATCGTCTAGGTGTTTAGCCATTAATTCTCGAGCTATCTTTTCTGCGTCTTGTATATTCATATTCTGTCCTTTCATTCGTTTATGCTTTAATTATATGGCATTATGAATAGAAAGTCAATACTTTTTACTAAGAATATAAAAGAAAAGCCCCTATTTAAGGGGTTATTTCTTATTTTTCCTGTTCTTCAGCTATAATTTTATCTGCTTCTTCTATATCTTGTTCATCGAAACCCATTTGCTTTAGCATTCGGTTAGCAAACTCATCTGCTGTTTCATTTTCCGAAATACTCATTATAAATGGCTTCTGGGCTTCCGCTTGGGGTGTATTTGCCATCTTTAATATCTCCTGTTTTAATTTCCGTGAATGTCTTAAGATCAAAGACTGCTAATTGTTCAGCTTGTTGTGCCTTTTTAATGGTATCTTTACTATACTTACCAACGTGAGAAATATCTAGATACCATTTACCGTCCTCTGGATTCTTCCAACCTCCAAGGTTAGCATCTGGATGGCGAAGTTTATCTATATTCTTAACAATGAACTTCTTTAACTCCACTGCACCGAGTTTATCTGTACTAATGATTGCCTCACTGTCTTTGTGCGGGGCAAAAGCTATACCTTCTCGTTTCGTATTGCCGTGAATGTCGATTGTCATACCGCCATTCTTGTTAGCCGAATCTAGAATCTTTCTGATATTGTTCGAACTAACGCCTACGGTACCAGCACCTGAGCCACCTCGTTTACCAGGTCTGCCCAGATGTCCCCAGTTGCCACTTCCTTCACCTCCGTTTAAGAGTAGAGATAAAGCAACTACGGCGTTCTTAATTGCTTGTTGTCTATTCATAAGACAAGTATATCAAATCTATTTGTCCTCTCCTTTCCATCATTTATTATATGGGAAAAGAGTGGTTACGGCAATAGTTTTTGTAAGAAACCTACCCTAGGGGTTATTCGTTAGATTAAGCTGTCTGAATAGTGTATGTCGAGCCATCTGGTCGTCTATATGTATAGCTTTTTAGCCCTTGTGTATTAGTTTTGACTGACACATATTTATGATTAGTTGGAACCATATACACATCAGTTCGTACCTTGGTTTTCTTACTGCCCGAGCTGCCTGTAGTACCCAAGCTTTGAAAGACTACAGCTGCCACCTTGAACCTGTTATCTGGATGCAATAAGACTTCTGATTCAAAGTTAGTATTAGTACCCATACCCTTCAAATCCATAGCTTTACCACCATATTTAGACAATTTGGATACATACATTCCTTTAGTGTTCTTATCTGCTAGAATATGAAGCCCTACATTGTTTTGACCATATCCTGAAGTACCTTTTTCTTGTACCTCTCCACTGCGGATAGTGGTGCTTGTAGGAGCTTTGTCCTGGTAAATATATTTACCTATCTTTTCAGAGAACTTGTCTATCTTAGAAAAATTACCCTTAGCCGCTTGCTTAGCAAATGTTTGCATATCCTTGTCTGCAAATACTTCTTCGCCGACTCCTCTAAATAGAATTGCATTGTTCCCTAGTGGACGATCAACAGCAGATATCACATCCTTATACGCTTTTTTAACTGCGTCTGAACCCTGTCCAGTGCGAGCATATTTATTCACGTTCTTATATGAACCTTCGCCATACTCTGAGGTGTAGTCAGTGATAGCTTTTTTCTGGTCATCAGTAAGCTCTTTAGTGTGGTCTGAATTAAGAATAGCCTCATAGTCTTTCTTAGAGAAACCCTCTAGCTTTTGTCCATTTTCACTAACATACATATACGGAGTACTTGAGCCTGCCTTAGCTGCTTTTTCATCAAACACTGGACGGTAAAGCACTTCCTCGCGTTGAGCTCCTGTAACTGGATCAGTGTAGGTTCGTTTAATTGTAGGTAGGTCTGAGTAGCTACCTCGCTTAGGCATCAAATCTTTACTGCTAGGAGAGGAGGTAGAGCTATCGCTTGCTCCACCTTCACCACTACCACCCACTTTTCCTGGTCTACCTGCGTGTCCGAAATTACCACTTCCTTTTCCGCCGTTGATAACCATACTAATCGCTTTGATAGCTTGCTTGATTGCCTCATTTCTTTTCATTAACAAACCTTTCCATCTGCTCCATAAGAGTGAATGTAGTAGCTTCTAGGACTTTGTCTGTTTCTGTATTGTAAAAGAATGGTTGTTTGATCTCAAACCTTTCCTCTAGTTTTTCGGCATCTTTAGCCCAACCCTCCCAGAGAAGAGTGGTGCGGACATCAAACTCTTGTTTGTGAGTGATGCACAATTGTTTCATTAGGGCTGAGGTAGCGTTGCCAGTACAACCCTCACATGTTCGTTGAAATAGGACTATCATTAGTCTTATTTTACCACGAAATACGTTTAGAGTTACGTTTGGGATCTCTTTGAGGGTTAACTTTTCTATCCCACATCCAACTAGCGATCATAAAAGAGTCGGAATAGTCAGGAGATCGTCCTAGAGTTTCCTTAAGTTTGGACTTCTTTATAACTTTGGGTTCTTGGTTTTCCATCTCATAAGTATGAGCTCCAAGTTCTTTTCTTAACTCACCTAGAGTGCTTACATCTTTATAGAGTTTAATAGTTCCCGAATCCATATTTAACATTAAGTTATAGTAATTATCTGATCTCGATTGACCAGTGTTTACATATTCTGTTAAGGTCCAACCACGCACACGTAAAGCGTCCCTTACTCCTACGCCGACCCCGTTTGATTCCACCGCTATGTTTTTAGCGTTTGCTTGTTGAAAACCATTTCTTTGGGCAAATTCTATTAATTCATTCGCAATTAAGTAACTTAAAGGCTCTTCACTTTTTCTATCCCAATTCATCTGTACATTAGAGCATTTCTGAGTTACTAATACACCATTGTCTATAAGAGAAAATACTGTACGATCTCTACCAGCATCTGAAACGTCCACTCCAATAACTTTATTAAAGTTCTCACTAGGTTGAGGCAATTCATACGTTATAGCTTTATCTATCAAGCCTGATTTGAATAGTGAACTGTCATCATCTGCATAATCCCAATCTCCATCGAGCAAACGTTTTCTTTCCCTCCTAGGAAGCGTTTTAAGCGTGTCTATGTAGCTTTGTGGAATAAATGGATTCTGATATACCGACATACGAAGAAAACAGCGTTTCATAGGCACTTTCTTTGGAACTTTTTTCTTGTCAGGTCTAATAACCGTTTCGCCAATTATCCAGCTTTGGTATTCACCACCACCAAGTTCCATATATGGATCGTAATACTCAGTACGTAGGAAGTTTTGAGATGGGTTACCAGAGAGTACTAGTTTACCAGGCAAGCTATGTTCTTTCGCCATTATGCCACGACCAACACGTGAACGAATAGCATTCTTAGCCTCCAAAGTTACTTCACCAGCCTCTTCAATAAACGCCATATCTAATTCAAGCGAACCGAAACGTGAGAAATCAGGGTCAGATGGGTTTTTCATTAACTCACCAAAAATAACAGTTGATCCATTGTTATACTTAATTTCTCCTAACTGGGCAGAGTAGTTGAAGTCCTGATCCTCTACCAAATTGAACATCTTATGCACTTGACCTAGTAAAGTCTGAATGAATGATTGTCGTAGGGATTTAAGGGTTTTTCTTCCTACAAACAAACGACAGCCAGGGTATTGCCTAATGGTGAGAAGTACCATAATAGCCATCGTAAAAGTCTTGGAACCGCCACCAGAACCACCCATGAAGATTTCAACAGCACTAGGATTTTCAAGCAAACCAATAGCATGACGTTGCTTGTCGCTGATTGTGAGGTTTTCCACTAATCCTCCTCGTCATCGTCTTTGTCTTTGTCTTTAATCTCTTCTAATGTAGGAGTAGAAACAACATTGAAACTGATGTTAGCTTTATCGAAGAATGTTTCACCAGCTTCATGTACTACCTTTTCACCGTAACCAATCTTATTTAATAGGTCCACTAAGTCGCGAACTTCCTTACTAATAGGCTTATTTTCTGCCACGGATTTAGCTATTTCTTTAGTAGCACCAGCCACAATTCCAGCGGCTATCATTGAAGCAGGAGTATTGTCAACTATTCCTTGCCATTGACTAGGCGTGCTTTTAAGAATAGTTTTTAAGAACTCTTCATCATTCATCAATTTGCGGACTTTAGAACTGAAACTAGGTGTTTTTTTCCAGTTTCCTCGAGGATTAGTTGGTGGCATTCCCTTGTAACCAATAGTAGGAATAATATTCTTAAACCCTCGCTCTGCTGGAGTGAGCAAATCATCAGGAGTGTTTGCAATTCTCTCGATATCTTCTTTACTATACTTCTTCCCCATCAATTCCCCCTCTTTTTGCAAATTTTTATATTGCTTTGCCTTTTATTTCTTTTAGATTATTTTCATTATCTATATATAAATGATTCTAAATGTATTATAGCATAATTTAAGCACACATAAAGCCCCCTATGAAGGAGGCTCTCAGGGTTTATCCCACTGCTTGGTAGGTAAACAGTATAAGTAATGTAGTGTAATCTATCATGGAAGGCAAGACTACGTTTTCATTATACATTATGGATTGTTAAGTGTCAATGCTTTTTCTTTGGTTTTTCATCCAGAGTTTCAAATAAGGTTAGTACTAGATTCTTAGCTTGTGGATTGTGATTGTTCAATTCTAATAGCCGATTAAGAGTGTCTAGTAATATTTCTCTAGTACCTATTGAATGACATATTTGTTTCATTAAGGCAGCTAAGGTTTCCTGTTTCTTCTGCTTAATAGCTTTATACTCTGGAGTGGATTTATCTAGTGTTTTTAAGGTTTGCATAATAAGTATCGCATGACAGAGATTATCATACAAATTACAATCTTTAACACTAAACTGATTCATGCCTTATTATAACATGTTCTAGTATAAATTGTCTAGTAGATTAGCTGTTTTGTTCAATAACAGAATCTAGCTCTTCTTTGTCAACGCCCATAGCCAGTAGTTCTTCATAATCAATACCGTCTTTGGAGAAGTTGATTCTTTCGCTAGGTGTATATGCTTTAGTTTCTTCATTGTAAATGATTGAGTCTATTTTCTTACCGTTAATATCATAACAACGGATAAAAGATATTCCACTATCCATAACAAGTGAAACTTTTTTAGTGCCTACAGGTAGGTCGTCAATGATAATAAAAGGTGTTTTGATTTGTATTCCAACGGTATCCATAATGGTCTCCTTTTGTGTTGGGTTAAGTTTATCTACTATTATTATACCATAAGAGGTAATATCTTAGGAGTTATGCGTAAATAGTATATAACCGATTCTAAGCCCTTATATGCGAATTTATTTATTCATATATAAAGTTATGTATAAAAGATAAGAACGCCCGTTAGGGACGCTCTTACGCTGTTTTAGAGTATGTTTATACAGGATTTATGAACCAGTAGGTACTCCTGTCGTGTTTTCTGCCGTACTCAGTCTTAAAGAATTTCATCGATTATCCCCTGAGCCTGACAATTTATTCCTTCTTTGACGGTCAGCTAGCTTTTGAAGGTTAAGATCTGCAATGTCTTGTAATTTAATATCTAGGTGGTCTGCAAATACTGCCAAGTACCATAAAACATCTCCTAGCTCCTTTTTAAGGTCTTCTTTCATTTCATCCGTAATGACAGATTCGTTGTCCCTAACTGCTTTCTTAAGCTTTTCCATGACTTCGCCTGTTTCACCTGCTAAGCCTAGTGCTAAGTGGAATAGCTCATTTTTACCATTACGGTTAATGGCTGTTTCTAATGCTTTTAGTTGGTAATAATTAAATGTCATGTGTCCTTTCCTTTCTATGTCTTAATTATATGGGAAATAACCAGGTAAGTGAATATCTTAACGTTTATTGCTGTTTTGTACGAAACTAGCAACTAGTAAAAAGAATATACCGCGTGTCCAGTCGCTATGAAAAATAGCAATGCAAATGTTAACAATAACTATTCCGTAGACTATAAGATCAAGAATATCTGATGACGTTTCTAATAATTTAGTTGTTTTCACTTTCTTCTTTGTCCTTTAATTCTTCTATAGTTTCTTTCATCGCAACCATGCCATTCTTCTCATTATCTATTAAACAGTAATACCAATATTCAATTGTTTCTCTTTGAAGCTTTTCCATCGCTTTTATGATACCTTCAGAAGCTCTATTATCAAGTGAAGCCTGATAACATAGAAGGTCATCATATTTAGTATATCCTTTAGCAATATTAAGTTGAGCGGCTTGTGTAAGAAGCTTATATTCAAAGAGGGCTTGATAAATACTTGATCTAGTGGCTTTTGGTAGTGAACCCATTATTACTCCTATTCTTTACGATTGCGTTTCTTATCTCGCAATTCATTCATCCATTCTTCATCTTGTTTAGATATTTCGTACTCTGAGATAGCTACAAGAATTAAAATTCCTGTTACGATTATTATCCAAATTAACATGTACATTATTTATATATCTCCCCGCATTTTTAGTAATTGAGTAGATGCTCTATCAAAAGGTGTAATATCTCCGCTAGTCATTCTCTTGTAATACCTTAATGCCCAAATTCCTAGAAGTTCGTGTCCATATACCGTTATCAAAAACTCAATGGCACACCTCGTAGCTTCTGGTATGTCTTTATTCTGTAGATGAGTTTGTAACTCTGATACGAGTTTATCCTCTGCCTCTTTCTGGCGTTTACTGACGGAATCAGCCGCTAATTCTCGTCTTCTTTCGGCTAATTCTTCAATATCTTCCAGAGTTAACTCTTCTGTATTGAGTACTACTCCATCTGTAGTTTTCAGGAAGTTTTTTATCTTATCTTCTTTCATACTCCCTCCTTTCATTTTTAATTATAAGTGGTTTACTTTAGAAAGTCAATATTTATCTTTTTTTCGAAAAAAGTCGTAAAAAATCGGAAAAAAGTATTGCCTTTTGCATCTTTATGATATATAATAAAGATATAAATAAGAAAGGACAAGCAATGAACAATAATCAAATCAAGGAAGCAGCTAAAAGAAATCAACTACTTAACATCGTTGATCAAGACCTTACTCAATTTACAAACGAAGGCGTTATAAACTCACTAAATAACCTACAGGAAAGGTGTGGGGCATTAGCTTATCACATTATTAAAACAGAAGGTCAATTTTATACGGAATATTCTATCCTTTTTGTAAGCAATCGTGAAGAGGATTGGTCAAAAAGCCAGGAAGACATCAAAAACGGTAAGGTACTTGCTTACATATACAACACTAGTTACGCTCAAGCAAGGTTTGATTATATCGGTATTGAATCAGTAAACGGTGAATTAAAAAGGACTTGGTAATATAATTAAAAAATAAGAAACATCAATGACCTGCCAAATGTCAATAAACTGGGCAATCGGGTACAAATCGTACCCAGTTGAAACCAATTTCCCCACTTGGGAAAAATGGTTTAGAACATTAACAATTCAACCGTAGAACTGGACAGACGATATGCACAACCTCTATTCTGGTGCACTATGTTCTAGCTAGACATAGTGTTCGACCGAAAAACCGTGAAACGTTGTGAGTCGGCTCCTATAATCGCAGTGCAACGTGTATCGTCTGTTCAACTGGCAGCATAATCTGAGGAATAAAGCTGGGTTTTCGAATGAAAGTAAGCCGAAAGGTGAGAAGTCCTTTGCTCCGTGATTATGCTGTCTAACTGGCAACATCAAACCTTAAAGTAATTAACTCACTTAATGATATACAAATTGGTGTTGTCAACTGGCTGTATAAGTGGCGGAATAGTAGACGCTATATCGACGATAAGTCCTGGTGAACGTGGCTAGGCGGTCGAAATGTTCGGTGACGGGAGTTCCAAATCCGACTTAAAGCAAAGCGACGTGGCGTGTGATGTGACTTTACGAAACCTAATTTCCTCGAATGTGAGGGAATTAAAACTCGGCAAATCATCACCTTATATAGTCAATCGGGTGTATAAGACAATTTACAAGTACGAATTAGATGGCTTGACCATTTGACCCAGCAGAGAAGCTGGTAATGAGGTAACTCTCGATAAATCAAAAACTCAACACTTGTCAAATTATCATCTTGTATACCCGTCCAGTTCTGCTGTTGAATAAAAAAAGAGAGGAGTGTTTTACTCCTCTTCTTTGTCATTTTCTGGGATATAATTCGTTTGTTGATAACCCGCAAGTCCATCTGCCACTAGTAGTTCTAATGCTCTACCTTCAGATACATTTTCATTCTCAGTCACAATCTTCATAGCCTCTTTAATAATTGTTAGCTGATCATCTGTCACCTTAACATTAAGAGTTTTCATTTTAGGTGCATCGTCATCTTCTTTTTGATCGAAGTCCTCATATGCATTATCGAAATCGAAAGCACAGAGTTCTTTAAAATCTTCCATCTGTTTTTCAGAGTATGGTAACTCAATACCTATCTCATTCAATTCTATAGCGAGTGGAGCTAATTGGATTTGATCAAATTGAACACTTACTTCAGCCCAAATAGTCTTTGCTTTAGCATCTTCTTCAGATATAAAACCTAAGTTGTATACAGGAATTTCCTTGTAACCTAGATCTTGAGCTGCCGTAGCTCGTTGTTCACCATCAACAATAGTAAAGCCGTCTTCACCTTCTACTTGGCGAACGATAACTGGCGACATAAATCCATTAAGAGAAATGCTTTCCTTAACTTTTTCATATTCTGCTGTACGTTTTTCTTTCGGATTGTAATCATTAAGATGTACATCTGAAATAGGCACTATACTTACGTTTTTAGGGTTGAATGTGTGTTTAGTAATGTTTGTCATTTGTATTCCTCTCTTTATTCTGGGTGTTTTATCCCACGATTAGCCCACAATCTAGTGACGAAGTGGGCAGCTTTCATATACTCTTTAGCATTGTGCATATTCAACTCTCTATAATTAGCAGTATGAGCCTTCATAAACAGTATATTGTCACTATTCTTTGTTTTTGTACTTTGCACTAATTTATGAGAAGCAGGATCGAAAGTTATAAGTCTTCTATACATTCCACCCGTAAGCCAACTAGTAGCATCTACAGAGTAAAATGGGTATCGTAACCAAGCCCAATAGCCGTTTACTCCGAACCCGTGTACTTTTACGTCTTTACCAATTATTCTGAAACATTTATCTAGGTGTTTTTTCATTAATGGCACATTCATAGAAATAGGCACTAACCCCCCCAGAGCAATATAATCATATTTCTTTACCATACGCTCAAGCTCTGCATAGTCACTACCGTGGTGAAAAGTTGGCAATGGATGCAAACCTTTAGATTCCATGTATTCTACATTTTGACGTGTACCTTTACTATCTCCAATAACATCCAAACCAGCATATGTAGTGATCCATTTTTCATTCCTTTTAATGAAGTTTATGTAGTCATCAATATCTATCACTTCACCCTTAGTAAAGGCAGAAAACGCACCAGAGTCAAGGAATAGGTCCTTGTCTAGAAGTCCTCGCTCTTTATGCCAAGCTTGGTAATCTTTTTTCTTAAAATATAAATAACTTTCAAGAAGATTCTTAGTACCTGTACATTCACTTATTTCTGTGTCTGTAGAATACCCTGCAAAGTATAGTTTCATTTTACCTCTTCTCGTACTCAATTGGATCTACTGCATTGTTATCCTCAAAAGCCTCTAAGCGTTCAATACAAGATCCACAAGCACCACACGCCTTTTCCTTACCCTTATAACAGGTCCAAGCATCTGAATAATCCGCACCAATTTCCAAACCTCTTCGTACAATATCACCTTTACTCATATCTACGTATGGAGCTATTATTTCAACCTTCCAATAGTCTGCTATTTTAGCTACCTCATTAAGTTTTTCAATAAACTCTGGTCGACAATCTGGATAGATATCGTGATCTCCTGAATGAACACCTATTGCCACTTTATGAGCTTGTATTTCTGAAGCTAGAGAAATCGCAATACTAGACATAATTAAATTCCTAGCTGGCACGACAGTACTTTTCATACTCTCTTCTCGGTAATCACCTTCAGGAATATCTATATTGTTTTTGGCAATTAAGCTAGTTTTTGAAAGCATATCAGACATAAATGAAATATCTATCAACCTGTGAGGAATGTTTAATTTTTCAGTAGTCCTTCGAGCAAAGTCTAATTCCTTTGAATGTCTTTGTTTGTAAAAGAAACTAACTGCCTCAACCTCATACCCTTGATGCACCATGTCATACAAAAGAGTAGTGCTGTCTAGTCCACCAGATAAAATGACTAATACTTTCTTATTTTTTTTCATTATATAGCTCCTTTAGCCTTTTAATATGTACTCCTAATAAAATACCGTTGAGTAACCAAACCGAGATAGAGGAGATCAGAAAGCCGTATATAACAAATAAACTTGCACCTACAATATTAAACTTTCTAATATTAATCTCTGACTTTTGAAGAAATGAGATTAAGACGAATAAAGTAGCTATTAAACCGATTAATTCAATCATTATTTAAGCTCCTTAGCTTTTGCTACAAGTCGAGTAGTCATTGGTAAAAAGATAGCTTCAAATAGAGTTTTAGTGCTTGCTTGGATAACAATCATTGATAACATTACACCTAGTGGCAGTACGCCTGAAAACATAATTGTGACGAAGAAAATACTATCAGCAGATTCACCAAAAATAGTGGATAACACTGCACGACGTTTGAATTTCTCTTCGCCGTGCTTTTTATGCATGTAATCCATAACTTTTGCATTGACAAACCCTCCCATTAAGTATGCCGCAAGGCTAGCTACTAAGGCTCTGAAAGATGTACCTAAGATAGTTTGATATGCTTGTGCCGTACTAATCATATAGTCTGGGGCGGGAAGAGTGTTTGCAAGCCAATATAGAGCAACGGCTATCAAGTTTATAACAAACCCTAACCAAATTATCATTGACACTTTTTTAAAGCCATAAACCTCAGCCAGGATGTCGTTAACAATAAAAGTAACAGGAAATATGAATACTCCTGCAGTTAATGTTAATCCCCAGAAGCCTAGATCGAAAACTCTTCCTGCTAGGATGTTAGAAAGCACTAGAGCTCCAGCGAATACGCCAGACAAAAGGGCTAGTAGTGTTGATTTATCAAGTTTATTTTTCATTGCCTCTTCCTATTTATTAATCATTGACAGGAACTCTTGTCGTGTATTTAGATTGTCTTTGAATACTCCTGTTAACTTCGTAGTAATTGTGTTAGCTTCTGAACACTTTACTCCACGCCAAGCCATACAACCGTGAGTAGCTTTCATGTAAACTGCCACACCAAGAGGTTTCAATTCTTTTTCAAGAATAGTTGCAATGTCGTTTGTAATTTCTTCTTGAACTCCGAAACGCTTTGAAGTTTCTTTAACACATCTAGCAAGTTTAGAAAGTCCTACGATTTTTTCACCTGGGACATATGCAACCCAAGCCTCACCCTGGAATGGGTATGTATGATGAGCACAGCTCGAAATGAACTTGATAGGACCTTGGATCACCATTCCCTTGTCTTCTTTGTCTGGATTGTCAAAAGATGTATAAGAAAACTCTTGTGGAGTTGTCATCTCTTCCATTGCTTTAATATAACGCTCTGGCGTTTTTGCCATATCAGGACGAACTTTACTTTCACCTTTAGACAAGTATTCCAATACCTTGTCCATACTTTGGACTGCTTCTTCTCTCGTAACCATATTAACTCCTTAATTTTACGACGGCTGAACACTTAGTAGTTTCTTCAACCTTTACTCTTACTAATTTCGCTCCAGTTCCTTGTAATTGCTCTGGACCAACCACATTCAATAGATGAGCTCCTATATTTTCCGCTGTAGGATTGAATGGAACAATACATACACCATCTGGAGTAGCTTTTTCAAAGAATCCTCGATGGGGATCCTTCTCCCAAATTAAAGTCTTGTGGTCGTAATTTTCCTCAATCCAATTACATAGAAGATTTCCGATTATACCGAAATCCATAACCATTCCATCTTCTTTGACTTCACCTTCAACTGTAAAGTGAATCACATAATTATGACCGTGATAACTTCGTTCACATTTTCCACCCTGACCTATAACGCGATGTCCAGCACAGATTTCATGAAACTTGGTTGCTTGAACTGTTGTATCTTCGTACATTTATACTCCTCTTTTATCACCCCAGCGATTAATATGTTCACGTGTACTGAAGTTCATATTTAATGTCTGTGCTAATTCTTTTACTAGTGGTTCAGTTTGTGCTAATTCCTCTCTTGTTCTACCTAGAGGCATAAGAAATACTCGATCCGCAGGAACTTCATATTCATCTAGAAGTGTAAGGATTTCTTCCACGTCCTGTTCACTGGACACTACAAACTTAAAGTCTGCATTCGGTAATTCTGTAAACTTCTGCAGGGCTTTTGCCTTGATCCGTCGTCTTTCTGAATCGCCAGAGTTACTCAATTTCGGTGAAACATTCCACTGATTTACTAATTCAGCCATTTCGTCATTTGGGCGAATAGTTCCATTGGTTTCGATTTCCACATAAAAATCAGGATTTTCATTTCGCAATTTCTTTATGAAAGCAGGTAGAACTCTTTGTTGTAATAGTGGTTCACCTCCTGTTATAACGATATGAGGTTCATCATAGCTCTTTACAGATTCAACTAGACTGTCTATTGACACTTGAGTTTGGTTTTCTGCTCTATCGTAAACAACACCATCCTCGTGTTGGTTGGCTTTACTCTGTGTGTAGCACCAAGATTGTGGGCTATCACACCAGCTACATGCAAGTGAGCATTCGCTTAATCGACAGAATACGACATCTTGACCAAGGTTTCGTCCTTCACCTTGAATGCTATGAAAGATTTCAGGCTGTCCATTTAAGACAGTCATTTTTAATGCTTCTTTTTCAACTCCTATTGGAGTAATAGGTATAAATTGTTTTTCCATTTCCCCTCATTCGTTTTAGTTTTGACTATTAGATAGAAAGTTTTAGTTTCCAAGGGTGAAACTCTTTTCTTGATACATTATATCAAATCAGATATCTCACCCTTGACAATTGAACTTAAAAAGGTATATCGTCTAGAGAAACAGGCTCGCCCATAAGCTTTTCAGCTTGACTTGCCGCTACAGAGTCGGAATCTCGTTTTTCAATGAATTGTAATTCACGAACTAAGACTCCAAGTTTAGACCGTTTCTGCCCGTCCTTTTCCCAACTTTCCTGCTCTAATTCACCAACAACCAATAGACGTTGCCCCTTGCCTACATATTTAGACACTAATTCACCAGTTTTTTCCCAAGCCTTACAATCGATGAAATTCGTCTTATCTCCGAATCCGTTCACTGCTAGGGTGAAAGAACAGATATTCTTTCCTGAGGCTGTGGTTTTTAATTCAGGATCTTTAGTTAGTCTGCCCATTAATGTTACGTTGTTAAAGTCTTTAGCCATCTCTATTCCTCCTTGGCTTAATTTAATACTATATCTATTATACCTTTTTTTCTGATTTTTGGGAAGATTCATCCAATTTATTGAGTGCTTCTTTGTAATCGCTGACGGCTTTTTCAGCACGGCTTAATTCCAGCTCGTAGTAAGCTTTAGTAACTGCATCACGATCTAGATGTTTAGCTGAAGCTTCTAGTGCAAACAATAAGTCTTCTACGCTATCTTTGGTCCACATTAACGGTTTAAGCGATTGATGAGGTACATTGATTTGTGCTGAATAGTAAATTTTCTCTCCACCATCTAATGAGCTTTTAGAGGCTTGCACAATCCATTCTAGCTCTTTATCTTTAAGCCGTTTTGCAATCTTCTTAAGTAATTTTTCTGCTTTTGTAAATTCTTCTTGTGTCATAATTAATTATCCTTACCTTCTAAGTATTCAACAATCTTATTTTTAATATCCTTATTTTCAAGTATCACTTGACAGATCAACTCGATTCCTCGCATTGTTACTACACCAGAGTCATTAATAACTCGGTGCTTTTTAAGCAGAGCAGTTTCCTTGTCTTGTTGACTTTCTACATACTCTCGTGCAAGTGTTTTGCTTGATTCTTGACATGGACATTCTTCCATATATTTTTCCTCCTTGTTACTGTTTATAATTTTAACTAGACTTTTACCATTGAAAATAATACTATCAGCTTTGCAATAACGTAAAAACTCATCATCAATCTTAATGTCAATTGCTTCCATTTCTAATACCATAAACCCCTTATATTTTTAGCTACCCAGTGGATTGCCCATTTCACCTCTTGTAATTGTCGCTTAGAGGCAGGCTCGCAGGCGTAATGTATATTTTCGTATTGAGATAGAGCTTTGTATGCACGCTCCATTTCTGCTTTATACTTAAGGTCCTCTTCTTTAGCTGGAAAAACCTCGTGTTGTTCGTCTAGCCATTTTAAATGCCACTTTAAGTGTTGGGCTAACATATCACAAATGGTTATATCTGAGTTCCAAGCATCTTTGGCGGGCACTTTACCTTGTTTTCGAAGTCTGTTTGCTTTAATATTTCTTGGACGATTCTTAACCCATTTCCAAGCTCTATAGATTGGACTTGGTATTCGATCGAAAAGCCACCAATACAATTCACTATGTTTTTTCATTCTTCTCTTTTACACATACTATATTTAAAAATCATCATAAGGGTTACCAACTTGTGCTACTCTTAAGCCTAGTTCACGCCACATATTACATACTTTAGGGCGATCGTCAATTACACCTAGGACTGCCCAATTGTTCTCGATATGCTTTTGGTACAATTCTTTCTTAACAATGTCATCAGGTCGTGTGTCGCCTTCAGCCCGCATGAATAAGTGTTTGTAATCGAACATATTTCTACGTAGCCACGATTCAGTATCTTTTCTTGCATTTTCACTTCGCCCAGACATAATAATCACATCCAGGTATTCATGCATATCGGCGGTTGAAATAGCGTCTAGTAAAAATCCTACAAACGGATCAGGTGTGTCCTCTCCTACTCTTTTCATATCGTAAAAACTTCGCCCTGAGGTATTTATAGCTAAAGTTCCATCAATGTCCACTAGAATGGCTCTACGCAATTTCCACAGAGGGTAACGCTCTAATTCAGCAGGTTTATATGGCTTTATCCACCTGTAATACATTGAATAAATAACATTCTGACCTACGCTATTCGGACGCTTTAGATCTCGCTCAATACAGGTTTTAATTGGCACTTCCAAAAATGAGGTGTCTTTTTCAAACCTGATATTAAATTCACGAGCAATTGCACGAATAGACCGTTCATGTATAGGATTGAGATTGGTGTCATCTACTACCACATTTTTACCCTCTTGTAAGGCTTGGCGAATAAGAAAGTTGCGGGTTCGAATAACTTCCTTTTCTTTCTTTCTAGTGTAGTGTTCCATATTCGCACGAATATCATCTTTACAGATTCGTACCCAGCCCTCTTTTTCAAGTTCTTTGGCTTTTGTTGTCTTTCCTGACGCTGGAAGCCCAACGTGCATTCTAATTGTTTGTGTCATTTTTGTTCTCCTTTTTAAAAACTATCGCCTGAGGTAGAACCATATTTCTAAACCCAATTCTACGTAATGCGATTCCTCTCATAAGACCAGAGTTTTGATCTAATAAATAATTACTTATAGTAGTTAAAAATACAGGTACTGGACAAGTATCCACAGACATAGGTTCTTTTATTGGTGAGTCTTTTATTGGTTGAGGATTGTCATCGTAAATGTCTGTAACATAATATTTTTCTCCTTCACAATACGGAGATATGAAACCGTATCCTTTTGTGTATAGTGAAGCTTGGTTCAGATGGTAAACTACATTATCTTCTAAGGTATAGTTAGAATCTATCCAAATTAATCTAGTGTGTGGGCTAAACCTATTGAAACAGGTAAATAGTTTACTTTTAGACTTTAGAAATATCTCTGTTGACCAGTAAGGGATTCTTTTCTGTAACTCTTCAATCTTTTCTCTTAACTGAACCAATTGGTTAGCATCGTTGCTCATAATAAATACATGACAATCACCTCTTACCTGATATATATCTGAAAAGAGTTGAAAGATGTCTTCTAATGAATCTCTTTTATGTATTTGAACAACGAAAACATAATCCATTATCTACTTGACTTCCTCTTTTTGGTTCATAATTTCTTGGTAAGCTTTTTCATATTGGTCCAATCGGAAAGTGCCTTCTTCAAGATTATTGTTTTGTGCTATTAAAATAGCTTCATTGATATCTTTCACCCGACATACTCCACTTAATCTAGCACGAATAGCTACATCTTCATCATCTGTAATGACAAAACTTAAATTCTCATACATTTTTGGATCATCAATATTTTTAACCTTATTCAACTCTACATGACTTAATGTCGCTAAGAATGGGGATTTATATCCATAAATACGAAACTTTACGTGACTTAGATCCGCTATAAGTTGCTCTGTAAAACCATCAAGTTCTTTACCATAAATTAAGAATCGAATATGGTCTGGCTTTTGCATAACATTCTTGAAGAATGCTTGATGATTAACCGTTTTCATATCTCTATTCTTATCCACCTTTCTAACTAGTAAATTGTTATGCTTCAAGTATAATGTATTGCTCATAAAAAAGCAAGGGAGTGCTTCTCTCCCCTGCTCGTGCCACAACACACACTAGTCTTCTGACAAGATTTGTAGAAGCATATACTTCTTCTCTTGTCTATTTAATAATAATGGATACGGCTTAAAAAATCAATCGTCTTTTGAGTTTTTAGCCTCTTCTAATTCCGATTCTAGTATTTGTAATACTTGATTGACGGTTTTATCATCCATACAACATCGCTCCTTTGACACTTTATTTTAGTATATCAATTCGCAATGTTTCGATAAAATGATTTGAGTCTGCCATGATAATCCAGCTCTTCTCTTTCTTCTTTGGTAAGTGGACGAGTAACATATCCATGACAATTCCGACACTGAACTTGAATTGCATTAACTTGAGCACCAGTTTTTCTGTACGCTTTAATAGAGAACTCTGATTGGTGCATACAACGTGGGCAGATATCTTCTCGCCCTGCCGACAATGCTCCATTCGGATGGTTGGTTGCAAACGGTAGAAGTTTCTTATAGATCTTTTCCAATAAAACGACATCTTGACAGTTATGCATAGGTAACCCATCAGCAATATATGTTCGAGCCTTCGTTTGTAACACACACACTTCCATCTTACCTATATATCGCACATCATCAACATATATTAGATCGTGTCTAGACTCTAATCGCGGTAAATTATCAATATTCATCTTCTCAATAAGTCGCTCTGGTCTTACTTTACACAGGAAATCAAATATAGAAAATACACCACCTCTAATCGTGTAATATCCCATAGGTTGACTGGAGCGGACATAAGTATTCACAAAACGATCTTTCTTGTGATGCTGGACTGAATGTTTGACACCAATAGACGATAAAACATCTCCTATTTTATCCAACTCTCTACCTAATTTCTGAGAAATATTAACACTATACCCATTAAAGTTACCTCGGTTAGATAGACTACCTTCTCCATCAAACATACCAGCCAGCCAGCCAACATCTTTGGTCATAATCTCTTCTGACGGGTGCATATATTTAGAAATCCAAGTTTTTGACTCAAGTCCTCCAGTAGACAACTTGCCATCTAGTCGCCGACCACGAAAAACAAGCTGTTCAGTGGTTAGCCATTTAGTGCCACCAGAACCTTTTTTATTTGCTCGACACAGCCACTTATGGTCTTTTGTGGCTTTAATCACCTGACCATTTGATAAGGTCACTGCGTATACATCTTCTAAAACAGTTCTGTTGCTTTCTACATTAGTAAAGCACATTCTTCTACCTTTTGTATTGGTATTTTGATGTTCATCAAAAGCAAGGATTTTATCACCTACAACAACATCGCCGATATTTTTCCACCTCATATCAGACGTAAAGACCTTATGATCTGGCGTTAGACAATTATATTTCTTTAACTTTTTCCAAGCCTCTTCATTGTTATGAATTAAACAATCATACCAAACATCATGATTTGTGATAGCCGTTTTCTGACCTACACCCAGAAGTTGCCCTAGGTAGTCTAGTTTGTTATTATCAAGCTTGAAGTATCGTCTGGCGGTTTGTAATGTACAGAAGGTCTTATACCAACTCGCAGGAGTTAAGCCGTGCCTTAAGAAAAAGGCGTTTGCCATCTTTTGATCGAATTTAACGTTATGTGCTACAAAGACTTCGCATTCATCAATGAGATTCCACAATTCTTTAACTAGTAATGAATCATCGCCTTGTTGTACGGTTGCTCTGTCGTGTAAGGTTAAACAGTGAGTTTCTTCTTCACCTAGCCATTTCCACGCAAAAGATAATAGAACTGGTGGTCGCTCGACTTTTATGACATTTGTTTGCCATTGACCATAAGTATACCCAAGGCTTGGCGACACTTCCAAGTCAGCCATAAGCACTTTAGCCTCACGCTCAAAACTCTTGTATTGTTTTTTATCAACTTCTTGATTTGTTTTTTTCACAAAACCCCCTCCTCACAGGCATTTAATCACATACCTGAAATTATGTCAAGGGGTTTTCTATATCTTCAATAATTATTTCTACTCCGAAGTTCTTTGAATCGAAACCTACCAGCTGAGCTTCTAATTTTTGAACAGTTAAGCAATTATCATCAGTTATTATTTTTGAGTCTTTTAGTGTATCAAGTAAAGTACTTATAGAATTGTCTAAATCCTTGTGTATGCGAGTTTTATGAGTAAAGAGGAAAGTTATACTAACTGGACCATTAAATCGCGGTAGAGAGGCTCTAAACGCCAAACTAGCACCCTTTTTCCATTCCGTAACTTTACTATCTGTCACTAGAATAGGTGAACCAGTCCGTCTATTGCGGAATATACGTTTTGAGTTCTTTTGCGATGGCACTGAGCCGTGTAGAAACATTTTTGCTTTCATAATAAAACTCTTTAGTGGACACTGGTGAGGCAACCTACTTCTAGGCTTACTCACATAAAGACGGTGTGCAATAGTTTTGAATCTGTTCTGGCTTTGTTTAACCGTCCGTCAATCAGCAACTATTTCTAGTATTTAACCCCTTTCTCTTAACAATACTCCAGGGTATAGGATTTCTCCTGCCGATAGGTTTTCGCCTTGCACCCAGCGTATTAAACTACAGTGCCCGCTAAAAAGTTCTATATTAAAGTTCTACGAGTTTATCGCCTTTTATTTTCACCTTGACAATCTTATTATCTGTAGCTCCCTCGGTAGTCTGTAAAATATTCACTATCAAGGTTGCGTAACCTGCTAAATCTCGCCAACTATCTATGAAGTTTGGATCGCCATTCAATATTCGACCTATCTTGTGAGCTATCATATCTAGTGACTCTTTTTGTGGGTCAGACAAGGATTGCCATTTAGCTGAACTTAACATTACATTCTTTATGCTTTGAGCTGTATGAGCATGATCTCTATAATCACCATTACTGTTCTTACGCTCGGCTAAAGTCTGCTCTATCTCGTTCATATTTTCATTATACAGTAAGTAATTTTGATGTCAAGGGTTTTATTCGCAACCGTCACAAATAGTCAAACTTGCTGGGTCTAATGGAGCAGATATAGTACCGTTTTTCTTTGCCTCTTCGTCAGCCTGTTCTTGAGCTTTTTTCAACGCCGCGTCAATAGCACTTAATTTTTCTTCTAATGTCATATCGTCATTAATGATTGCGTTGGCGTTCATGTATACCCTTTCATTCAATTATTTAGAATTATAAGTATAACAAGTCTTGACAGTATTATCGTGTGATATCGTAATGAAAAAGGTAGAGGTTGCCGCTAATCTGTTTCCTCATTAATTTGTTAGTCTAACTCCAATATATAGATGAAAATCCAAATCCATATATAGATGCTATGCGACTTCTTTTTTCCAATTTGTGGCTCGGAGTGTAGGCTACGATCCTACGTTACCAGGTTCAAAGCCTGGCGTTCTACCAGCTAAACTAACTCCGATTATGGTAGCAGGAGTTGGGATTGAACCAACGTTCTCTTGCTTATGAGGCAAGCGAGATAACCACTTCTCCATCCTGCTTTATGGTGTCTTCGTCTAGATTCGAACTAGAGCCCTTTGCATTTTCAGTGCAACGCTCTACCAACTGAGCTACAAAGACATATGGCTCCACCAGTTGGCTTCGAACCAACAAACCCCTTCGTTAACAGCGAAGTGCTCTACCTATTGAGCTATGGTGGAATACTTGGCAGGAGAGCAAGGTATTGCACCCTGTCCTGAGGTTTTGGAAACCTCCGTGCTAACTTTTGACACCACTCTCCTATTGTTAAGGTTCTTAAAAACCAGTCCTATTTTTGGGACTGGCTTGCGGATAGTTTTTGTTTTTTCACAACCACTATGAGCAAGACACCCCACGGGATTGGGTCTGATTAAATTGCAAGTTATTTAACCAAGTCTTACTCATAACTTGCATTATATCACAACTGTTTTAAAGTACAAGTAGGTTGGTTTTATTTATTTAGAAGTTCTTGTTTTTTCCTCTTAAAGGCTTCGTAGCCTTCAGTGTACTTGGCTTCTCGCCTATCTGTGGGGTTACTAGAATTTAAAGTTTTCTGATTGGGATTGCTAGTCCAAGTGTCTTTTACTTCTGCAATGGTAGATGTACGAATTATATGCCCATTAGGTCTGTCGATAGTTACGAATGGAGTCTTGTTAAGGATACCTTGACGAATAATGTCGCCCTGTTCTTTTGAAACGGTTATTGTTTTACCTGTGATAGTTGTGATTTCTGTTGCTTTCATATTTTCAATTATAATTTGCTATTTAGCAAAAATCAACTACCAACCAGCAATTCCACCAGATTGCTTATCTCGCAGGTTAGTTACCCACGATCCGATTGCGACTCGTTTGCTGTAAATATCCAGGGCTTCTAGTATGCGAGGTTTATACCCATCATCTGGTAAAGTTGGGTAAATATCGATTATGAATTGCAGGTATTTAAGCGAATCTTCTTCTCCTAGCTCCTGTTTAAGTTGATTGATTTTAGTTCTGACATTGTTATGATTTCTTACTGGTAGTTTAAGCGTCTTAATCGTTTCATAGTAGACTTTAGCTACCTCGTCAGTTGATTGTTTCTTAACAATTTCTTTTGATGGTTGAGCTATTTCTGGGGCAGATTCTTCTGTCCCAAATATATTATATTTCTTTTTATTATATTTCTTTTTATTATATATATTTATATATACCCTTGCATCTCCAGTCCTTGTGATGTAAGGCTTGGACGTATAAGGCTTGGATGTATAAGGGTTAGTGTCGTCTTCCTGTTTGTTTTCTTCAGCCTCTTCTAATGCTCTTTCGTATTCTGGTACAGAATATACTGTATACTCAGAATACCAATGACCACGCTCATTTTTCTTTTTCTCTCGTTTCAAATACCCGCTTTCTTCAAGCTCTCTTAAACATGACTCTATACATGACACACCCTCTTTAATCTCGGCAGCAATTCTACTAGCAGAAAAATGCCAACCCTCGGGCTTGCCTTCAATATATGCGAACAGCCCCTTTGCTTGTAATGACACTGTTCCGCTATTCACTAGGTTACAAGGAGTGCACGCAAACCTTATACGACTTTTGTTTAATTTATTCATTTCACCCTCCAGAAAAATGTTTGCTAATTGGTTTTCAACTCGTATACCGAATAAAAATGTCCCTTATTGTCCTTTTTCTTACTCCTATGCAACCATCCAGCCGCTTCTAACTCTCTTAAGCCACTCTCTACACTAGTGATTCCATCTTTGTTCATATCTGCTAACACAGAAGCTGATATACGTTCATCTCTATTAAGAAGATAAACTATACATGTATATAGCCCTACTGCTTTAGCTGATAATCCAGCTCTCAATATTTGCTTAGGTATTACTGTAACGTCGTTATCTGTTCCGTTTTCAAATGTATTGTTCATATATTTACCTTTCTAGCTAAGTTATTTTACTCTATATTGCACGCTCTCAATGTCGTTTTCTTTAATAGTCCTAATGTCAAGATAGCCTAATTTAACTAAATTATCTAATGCCTTTTGAGCCTGTTTTTCAGTTAAGCCTGTTAGATCAGTCCATACATCTGAACTATACGAAACATATCCATTTTCTGTCATGCCTGCTTGCTTTATAGTATTTAAGATTATGGCTTCCGCAAGCCCAATCTCTTTAGCAAGTGCTACATTGTAGGTAACAACCATTCCTGCGTTTAATATTTCTTCTATTGTCATTCCAAGTTTTCCCTCCTTGACTTATTACTTGTGTTTTTAATTATAAGCCATTTAGTTAAAAAAATAAACGAAACGGGTTGATTTAATTTTTGTAATTTGTTATTATAAATACATAAAAAGGAGGCAAATTATGGAAAAAAAGTCAGAAAAACAAGTAGTCCTTAAGCAGGATGCATTAACCCTAACAACAGGTAAAGAGAATTTTTTCAACCTAGAACAGCTGAAAAAGATTCGTCACACCACATCACCATCAATGATTTATGAACGCCCAGCTAAGGGTGGTGGTACATGGAAATACGTTAAGGCTGCTGATGTTATCGTGGCGTTGAATACTACGTTTGGTGGCTTCTGGGATTTCAGTATCATAACAGATGAGGCTACTGCTTTAGAAATGGCAGTTAAGACGAAATCAGTAGTGGTACGAGGAAGGCTAACAATTACCAACCCAAGCACTGGAGTTTCAGTTACGCGTGAACAATACGGTCGTAAAGATGTAATGTTTAAAAAAGGTACAAATGAGCCAGTGGACTTCGGTAACGATATGAAAGCCGCTGCTTCAGATGCTCTTAAGAAGTGTGCATCTCAATTCGGATTATTCAATGATATTTATCGCGATAATGAGCTGGTAGAAATTAAAATTGTAGCGAACGAAGAGAAAGAGGAGCCTGAAAGTACTATATCTGAAAAGGTTAAAAGAGTTATCGAGCTTAATAAGAAGTAATGAAAATAATCGAAAAGTTAGAACAGGGAACACCTGAGTGGCTTGAGATTAGAGGTAGGTACTTAACTGGTACAGATGCCTATAACTTCGCAATTAAAAAAACTCCTGTTGAGCAAATCTTGTCAGATAAAACTAACAACTCGTTTACAGGAAATTACTTTACAAGACGTGGACATGAACTAGAACCAGTGAATAGATATATCTGGGAACAAGTTAATGGTTTAGAGGTTAGGACTCCAGGATTCATTCGTAGTGATGAATTTAGTATTGCAGGCTACTCGCCAGATGGAGTAGTTTATCAAGACAACAAACCTGTAGGGTTAATTGAGTGCAAATCTTTTAACGAACCACGACACCTCAAAAATTACGAGTATGCTGAAACTACAATATTGCTTCAAATGGAGTGGGGTATGTTTGTAACCGGTCTTCCTTGGTGCGATTTATGTTTGTATAATCCCGATATTTCGGATCCTGAAAAGCAATGGTTGTGTAAGAGATATAATGCTACTCCAATAATTCAAGAGAAATATGCTAGGTTATGCAGAGAATACGAAAACAACAGGAAAGCAACTATCTATTGGCAAGAGAATCATATACCTTGTGATTATTGATAGCTTTATGTGAATTTTGTTATAATCAACCTATGAATAGGAATCAAGCAATACTTAAAGCAGTCCAGATAATAGGAATGGTTATCAATGGCGGAAAAGGTTCGGGCAACTTCGGGCATGCAGGTCGTCCTGGCAAGCGAGGAGGCTCGGGTACAGGCGGTGCTTATGCATCAGTAAGTGAACAATTGGGTCGTAGGTTTAACACTCGTGTAAAGGCTCAGAAAAAGGCTGATGCCTTAGCATACAAAGACTTTGACTATTATTCTGAAATGACCATTGTCAATCAAGAAGAAAAGCTTATAAACGAGATATTCGTAGACCAGTTTAAAAAACACGGATTAGATATAAATAAAGTGACTGTAAATCAGCTAGATTGGTCAGAGGGAAATGGACCTCGAGATAGTAGAACGGGTGAATTTCTGAGTGAACCAAACCTTCAAAAGAATAAAAATAGACCCGAGCATAAACTACATAGGCAACTAACTCAAGATACTTTACGATCCGCAGGAATTACAGAACTAACACTATATCGTGGAATTAGAGAAGGTGAACCCGATGCAAGAGGTTATACTTCATTTTCCACCAATAAAGCAGTGGCTGAAACATTTGGCTCAAAAGTTATGACTAAAAAAGTAAAGGTAAAGGACGTTGTTGCTCATTATCAAGTCCACTACAAGTCTAATTACCCTTCAGAGCAAGAAGTGATAGTTGATTTACATTAGGGCTTGACATTTAAGACAATTTCCTATATAATACTAATATGAGAGGAGAGAATTATGGATATGAAGATGGATATTAAAGAGATTTTAACTAAGCCTGTTAACGAACTCACTGAAGATGAGCAGAAAGAGGCTGCCAAGTTTTTAAAAGGTATGTATGCCGACTTATTAAAAATCGTGGATGGGGCAAGTCAGGATGAAAAAGATAAAGCCATTCAAGCTTTAAGTTTTGAAGAGAAGATTGATCTAGTCAAGGAATATCGTAGTGGACGGATCTAATATTACGATCTTAAAGTACCGAATTGACAATCAATATTTCTTCCACGTTTTAGATAAGTTTGATGAACCAGATGAAGTTGAACGCTTAGCTAGAATGATACGATGGAGCAAACGTAAAGCTCGTCAGTGCGAAATAAATAGTCAAGAATACGAGCAGTTGTGGATTAAAACTACTCCCATAGTCTAGGTTATCCTCCAATACACCAGAAACAATCTGGTGTATTTTATTTGAAAAAGTATTGATTTTTAAGCTTATTCTTTATATAATTAAAATACAATATAAACGAAAGGATGGTATAAAATGCAAGAAGAAGAAATTAAAGAGTTACAAGGTCAGCTCATAACTCTTCTAGATGAAGAAAATGCCTTAATGCAAAGTGAGCAATTTAAGGCGTTCATGACCAGAAAAAAGGCTATAGATACACAAATCAGTCAAATAAAAGAACAATTAAAAATCGAGATGCCGAAATATGGAATAAAGAAGTTGTTATCTCCAGAAGAAGAAGGTTTTAAGGCAGGGGATAAATGGTCAATCACTTGTTCAGTTCGTAATACTGTTCGTGTAACAGATCCTAACAATATTCCAGAAGAATATACACGATTAGAAAAGGTTGAAGAAGACTTCGTTGTGGTTGATGATCAATTATATCGACGCGTACCAGATACTGCGAAATTTAAAACTCACGTAGACACTGGATTAGTTGATAAAGAGCTTCCAGGTATTAAGGTTCAGGAAAGTGTTGCTATTAGTTTTAAGGTAGATGGAAAAACTGTAAAGGTTGATTAAATGACGCTATATAAGATAGAGGGAGAGGATTTGCTGTCTTCCTGGACCGAGCATTATACAGAATTAGAACTAATAGATAAGTTCTGGAATTATGCCTTACAGGACGAGCTATATGATTCAGATTATTGGTATCAGCAATACCTTAATAACTCAAGTGAAGATTCGAAACTCAGTAAGAAGAATTGGTTGAAACAGGTGTGGACAATAGAACCGCCAGAGTGGTTCAATCTTAGCGAGATTCAAGAAGTCTGGCAGATAGATATTAGTCCTGTAGGAGATTAGAATGAAGGCTTGGGAAATACACTATATCGATTCGGATGGGATTCAAAGAATGGAAGTTGTGGCTTCTGCTAGAAAACCAAGCCCAGAGCGAGCATTAAAATTAGCTCAGATTGATGATTTAGAAAACATTCAGCTATCTGAAGTCATAATTCAAGAATTAGTCATTTATGGCGACAATGGAAATAGGTACATAGCAACTTTGGAGGAAGTATGATAAAGATTAAACGACAAGATCTCATAAACTACATTAAAGACAATATCGACACATGTCTAGATTTTACTGATGTTGAACTTAACCTGGATACTAGAGATGAAAGATTAGATGGCACTATTCTAGTATTTCCATACATAGAAACTACTATAAAGATAGACTATGCTATTTTTCTTGAATACATTACTAAAGGAGAAAAATTAAGATGATACATTTAAGACAAGAAGAATATATTGAATTGTTACGAGCTCAGGAAAAACTAAAGTGTCTAGAGGTCGGTGGAGTTGATGAGTGGCAGGATTATTATGAAGTGATGGAAAATTATGTTGATCCAGCAGAGCGTATTAAAATTGAGGCTCAAGCTAAGGAAATACTGGATTTCCTCGCAAGCTATGCGGACGTGAAAGAAGACTCAGCAGGACCTGGAACCGGATGGGACATTTGTTTTGATAATGAAGCTCAAGAGGCTATTACGCGAATGCTTGTTAAAATTACGAAAGAAACCTATTTGAAAATTGAAGATATCATTAAGGCAGTTAAGGATTAAATAAGGAAAGAAAGGTATTAGAAAATGGCAAAGATTAAATTAACACGACAACTTGATTATGTAGTGGGGCATTTACGCAACGGACATCTGGAGTTGTTTGTAGATGAGAATGAGTGGAATAGTATGTCTGATGAGGATAAGCGAGATTTCTTTAGTGACAATGCAGAGGTTGTGGTTGATGGCTATGAAATTGAGGATTACGACTGGAGTGATAATTCAGAGATAGAAGAAAAGTCTTGTTAATTGCAATATATACTCTAAATGTCTTATAAATCTATAAGTTTTTAGTAAAAATTATTGATTTTTACAATCAATTTCCTTATAATTATAAGTATAAAGAAAGGACAAATTATGAGGGCAATAACCAATGAAGAGAAATTAAAGGAACTTTTCAAAACTGGAGTACGTGTAGGCGAAACCGTTGCTATCAACGTTGGTAGCAACCTAGAAGGCACTATTGAGGTATGGGGTGAATTAACGGTAATGCTGGGAGTGTGGTGCAAAAACATCACCGTTAAGGCATATCATCATTCTAGGATAAACGCAATGAGCGACACCTCAATCAACGTCATAGCACTCAATGGCTCTACTGTTGATGCAAGGGGCAATACTAAAGTAGAGGCTTATGAAAATACTAAAGTCAAAGTAGGCGGTAACGCTATTGTTGAATACGACGACATCGGTGAACCTGTTATCGAAGCATACGCAAACGCTATAGTTAAGACACTTCATGGAAGAGGTATGATTGTGGCTTATGGTAAAACTAAGATTGAGGCACACGGAGGAGCTTTTGTCAGGGCGTATGGTGATTCTTCTATCAAAGCATATGATGAGGTTATTGTTGACGCAAATGACAATGCTACTGTTGAGGCATATGATGAGGTTATTGTTAGAGCTCGTTGGGAGGTAAGCGTCAAGGCACATAATAAAACTATTGTTAAATCTTCAAACTGCCATGAGATTGTTTTGGAGGGTTTTTCCACAGCTATTGTCGGTGAGCATGAAGATTTCGGGCGACCAGATGTAGTAGTTGCATCAGAAAATGCTAGAGTAATTGAATATTAAATAAAAGGAGGATAAAAAATGGAAAAAGAAGTAAAACCTTACTACGAAGATGATTACCAGTCATTAGACGAGGTCGACACAGTAGATTTGCTAGAGATGAAAGAGGGTGCATTAAACGATCTGAACGAGAGTGAACGCACAATTCACCGAATTAACCAGATATTAGCTAGTCGTGCAATTTACGCCACGCAATTGGAGCTATTTTAAGGAGAAGAAATGAAATACAAGCTTCTGAAAGACACGCCCACAATTAAGGCTGGAACTATATTCGAAGAAGTTACAAGCGATTTCGATGAATTGAAAGAGTTGGTTAGAATTACACCAATTGGAGCAAAAACCAGCCCTCAGTTCACAATTCAAGATATAGACAACTTCGATGAATGGTTCGAAAAGATGGAAGATAGTATTCATTATCAACCTAGAAATGGTGAAAAAGTTTTCTGCTTAAATGAAGAAGGAGATATCTATAGTTTCACTTTTAACGATCTATTAAGTCATCATAAACGTCTTGCTTTTGGGTTTGTCTATCGCACATTGGAAGAAGCTCAAAAAACCCGTGAACGTAGATTAGCTGAGATTAGGTTACAACAAACGTCAGACTTTAAGCCAGACCCTAATAAGGGTGAACTCGGCTGGATTGTTGGGTATAGTTGTCGTGCTAAGAAATTGGCTGTTGAACGTTTCATCTATAGCTATTATGGTGAAACTATACACTACAAGACCGCAGAGGACGCTAAAAAATCAATTAAAGAAAACCGAGAAGATTGGTTAAAGTATTTCGGAATTGAGGAAGACTGATGGGTGAATTAAGCACAATATTTAACGCTATGAAAAAAGAGCGTGAAGAGCGTCGAAAATCTCTTGAACCAAGCCGTGTACAATACGCAACCGACTTACTCATAGAGGCTTGGTATGCTGTAGCTTGGGATGAAAGAGAGAAAGCAATATACATTTACAATGCAAACGATAGAAAGAACCATATCGCAAAACTATATCCATATAAAGGCTGGTGGACTGGTAAGGGTATTGGCTCAGGACGAGGTATTCATAAACTGATTGAAAAATTAGATAATAAACTGAATAAATGAGTATAATTCCTCAGATTCTTGATAATTTCTTAATAATTTTATGGAAAACTATTGATTTTTGTTCGCTTATGCCTTATAATAAAAATATAACATAAAGGAAAGGACAAGAATATGTTAACTAGCAAGCAATTAGAAACAAGACTACAGAACTTGGAAAACGAGGGTATGGTGGATATGATGTTTCACCAGTGGACACGTTTCAAGTCAGTAAATAGTTTACAAATCAATATGACAGCTTTGTGGCAGAAATGGATTCGACGTTAATGAAAGACTTTGAAATGGCTGTTACATTCAAGACGGCAAGCGGTAAACGGAGTGGGTCAATTGTAATTGATTCAACAGCAGAGCTAGATGCAATCATTGCTACAAGTGCAAACCTACATCAAGATCCAATCGTAGAAATCAATGTAGATACAGTTTGGCACAATTACACTAAAGACAATGTATTGTATTTAGCATTGGATTGGGTATACATGTCAGAAGAACGTAGATTTTATCAAGTAACGGTAGAGGAGTAAAGAAATGGGTTATCGAGCAAATGTAATTACAAGACACCGAGAATATGGAAGTCAAACATTTAGTAATTATCAAGCATTTCAAAAATTCTTAACACTGGAAAGTGACAATCTTGACATAATTAGAGAGTGGGATTCAGAAACTTATTATGTCGAGGCAGAACAATTGGAAAAATACATTGCCTCTCTACCAGATAATGATGAAATGAGTAATTACGAAGGTATGACTAACCGAGAACTAGCCAACGCTCTTCGTAAGGCAATTGAAGAATCTCCAGATAGAGATGTTACTTGGGAGTGGTTTTAATACAAGGCTTAACTAGTTTAACATAGGCAGTTATGACTACTAAAATCGAATGGTGTAATTGGGTGTTTGACTATACAGATAGTATGGACACTAATAAATGGCTGGTAAAACGCGATTGTTGCGATGACGAAATATTGCTTATCCGAGGCGACAGCAGGAATTGGAAAGCATATCAAGCATCACTAAAGCCGTACTCAGTTGGAGGTTACCCTGACTCTGCATCAATATGTCCCAATTGTGGCAAATTTGTAAACGGAGTTAATCCGTATGACGATGGTGAAACGTGGATGAAATAACCAACTATAAATAAGCGAGAATAAAATAACAGAGGTGGAATTACTAAATATTGTGCCTCGTATAAATAAAGGAAATAACAATGAGTGAAACTGTAGGATATAAAGGAAAACTTAAACTTTGTAAAAAATATAAAGACGCTAACGAACTTCAAGCCAATCTATAGAAGTTCTGGCAGAGTATACCTAGAAAAGAACGTAATAAATTCTATCAAGACGTAGAAGAGATTGACGAGTATGAGCTAGAAGATAACGGCTATATCGTTATTGATGGAAATTGTATTTATAAAGTTGAATTAGAAGATTTTGACGCATATGACGACTTTGTTGAAGTCAATCAGGTTCAAGATGGTGTTTATAAATTTATAACGCAATTCTACAACGGCTCAACTGACCTTCGCGAAATGTTACAGGAGGGTTTTGATCAAACAAGTAAGGAAGATTATGAATAGTTTACCCGCGGGTGATAAAATGGAGAACTTTATTATAGCTTTTGACGTTGATGGAACTTTGATTAGTAATATCAATGAAAATGTTATACAAGAACGACGACTTCATGGTCAAGTTTATCCATTTGATGCCGCAAACACTCAGGTAGTAGAGTTTCTTATTCTTTGCTCTCGTATATTCAAAAACGTAAAGGTGGTTGTTTGGAGTGCTGGTGGTCAAGAGTATGCACAACAATGGGTTGAACGACTACAGCTTGAGAAATATGTATGGCGGACATATTCTAAAGGTCAATATCAAGAATTGTGTAATACCCGTAAAGTAATCGCTATAGATGATATACACAAAACCAGACTCGGCAATGTGGCTAATCTGATTGTGAAAATGAAATAGTAAATGTCAATTAAAGGAGGGAATATGAAAGTAATAGAATCTGAAGAAGGATACTTAAAGTTTGACAACGGTCTTGTACTCGAGAGCGACCACCGCCAGAGTTGTTGCGAAATTAACTATCTTGATTTCGAGGAGCAGTTACCCGTAGGAACTGAGTTACCAACAATGACCGCCAAAGAGTTTGCAAAAGCCATAAAAATTGGAGATGACGGGTTCAGCATTAAAGATATACACGGTATACCGAAATGGGTGCAGGCACGTAGCGAGCAGAACGGCTACTATTCAGAGGGAGTAGATTTAATAATTAGAGATGATATCGATGAGATTGTGCCGAAACGACCAAACCAAAGAAAAGGACAGGAGCTATTTTGTGATTGGTAATAAGTTAATAAGCCTTAGAGAAAGGAAATGGCAATGATTTATAAAGTCGATATTTTACAAACCATTAAAGGAAGCATCTTTGTTGAGGCTGATAGTTATAAAGAGGCAGAAGAAGCCGCTGATAAATATATTAAAGAGGAACCAAACGTCGCAAGCGTCGATTTCGACGAGATCCAGGATTATACCGTCTGGGAAGCATTAGAATTGTTTGATGACGATATCAGTGATATAGAGGTTATTGAGGCGAAGGACATATTATAATGCGTGAACTAAAAGTTAGGGCTTGGTACAAGCCATATAAACAAATGTGTCAGGTTGAATCATTACGATTTGATGGGAATGGAGTTTATACAGCCGTTCTTATAGAGGAGCCTTTTTATGACCGAAGAATTGTTGAGGCAGACGAGATTGTTATTGAGCAATTCACAGGGCTAAAAGACAAAAACGGTGTAAATATTTATGATGGCGACATCCTTATAGACGACGCTGGCGAGCCTATCGAATACTGGGTGGTTAAGTTCTCTGATGGTGGTTTCATAGGCGAATGTACAGGCGTGGCTGAGCCTCTCTTTGAACTGGCAAACCTAGAGGTCGCTGGTAATATTCACGAAGATTCTGAATTGTTGGAGGAGAAATAATGACAGACGAAGATTTAATGGCTCGCATCAAGATTGTTGTAGACAATCTATCTTATAAGATTAGCGATTTAACCCTGATGTACGAGCATAAACAAGTTGACCCAGACGATTTTTACAAAG